>OHSP01000178.1_pt1 | contig 43364 bp, 42 predicted proteins | sample 1578711 | NCBI WGS metagenome assembly OHSP01 (sample SAMEA3879584, study PRJEB24766) | human gut metagenome | biome: human-associated habitat; feature: feces | place: USA | collected 1985/1987
ATGACCCAAAATCCATGACGGCAGAACGATGGAAGCTATATGAACAGCTCTGGCAGGGAAAAAAGCCGTTTCAGGGTTCTCCATACCTCGCTGTCCCATTCGACCAGCCTCTTTCCAAAGAGGTCATCACCAACGAATACGGCATTCTGCCGGAATACCAGAAATATTATAATTATGGATAGATAGCCTCTGGTACAGAGTAGGCATTGACAAAAGCACTTACAAATACTGAGGTAATGCTAATTTGATTATTTAGTCATTGAAAAATCCCTTTAGGAACTAAAGGGCGCACTTCTATACATACCCTACCGGCTATGTATTCGTGCGCTCTGCGAGGCAAAGCGGCGGATTGCCAAATGGAGCAATCTGCCGTTTCTGCGTCACTGCGTTCCGTCCAAGGGGCTGCACCCCTTGCGGCGCTTTGCGCCTATCCCTGCCTGCCCCCAAAAGGGGGACACCCGCCCTGCGTCTGTCCCCCTTCCGAGGGCCTTACAACCGAACACCGACACCCTGACCGCTCACCGGGAACGCCCCGGAGGACGGTCATTTTTTCACCCATTTTTAGTAAAGGAGGGCAACACCATGAGCAAAGAATTAGATGAACTTCGGCAGGAGTACGCCGAGAACGAAGCCAAGCTGCGCCAGTACCAGAACCGGGTCAAACGGCTGGAACAGCGCAGGCAGTATTATGAAAAGGGTGAGCGCCAGAAACGCGCCCACCGGCTCATTACCAGAGGGGCCGCCGTGGAGAGTGTGGCCCCGGAGGTCAGGCCCCTGTCCGAGCAGGGCTTCTATGCCCTTGCCGAGTATATCTTCTCCATGCCGGAGGTGCGGGCCGCTGTCCATGCCGCCGCCCAGCGGGAGGGCGAGTAAATGGCCCTGTTCCATTTGAGCGTCACGCAGGTCAAACGGAGCGAGGGACAGTCGGCCATCGCGTCGGCAGCCTACCGCGCCGGGGAGCGGCTTTACAGTGAACGCTACGGCGAGTACAGCGACTACACCCGCAAGGGCGGCGTGATCTGTTCTGACATTCTCCTGCCCCCGCAGGCCCCGCCGGAATACCAAGACCGGCAGACCCTGTGGAACGCCGTAGAGGAAGTGGAGCGCCACAAGGACGCCCAGCTTGCGTACAGCTTTGATATTGCCTTGCAGAACGAGTTTTCTTTGGAGGAAAACATCGCCCTTGCAAGGCAGTTTTTATTGGAGCAGTTTGTCAGCCGGGGCATGGTGGTGGACTTCGCCATACACCAGCCGGACAAGGAAGACGGGGGCATTCCCAACCCCCACTTCCATGTGCTGTGCCCCATCCGGCCTATCCTGGAAGATGGCAAGTGGGGCAGCAAGCAACGGCGCGTCTACCGGCTGGACGAGGACGGAAACCGCATACTGGACAGCAAGGGCAAGCCCCTCTTTGATGCGGTTCCCACCACCGACTGGGGCAGCCCGGAAACACTGGAATACTGGCGGGAAACATGGGCCAAGATGTGTAATGCTAAATTTGAGGAAAAGGGCCTGTCCTGCCGGATCGACCACCGCTCCTATCTCCGCCAAGGCTTAGACCTGCTCCCCACCGTCCACGAGGGGCCAGCGGTACGCCAGATGGAGGCGCGGGGGATCGCCACCGACAAGGGCAGCCTGAACCGCTGGATCAAGGCTACCAACGCCCTCTTGAAAGACCTGCGCCAGAAGGTCAAGACCCTGATGGGCTGGATCGGCGAGGTGCGGGAGGAACTGTCCAAGCCGCAGGCCCCCACCCTGGCCGACCTGCTGGGGGCTTACTATGGGGCAAGGAGCGCAGGTGCATGGAGCAGCCGGGGCAAGGTGGGCAATCTCCAAAAGTTTGCCGACACCGTGAACTATCTGACCGAGCAGAAGCTCTACACCGTAGATGATCTGGAGGCCCGCGTCACTTCCCACAGTGAGCGGATCGAGGAACTAAAGGCCAGCATGGGCGGGAAACGGGAGCGTATGGAGGAACTGCAAGACCTGATGGAACAGGCCGACCGCTACACCGAACTGAAACCCATCCACGACCAGATGAACGCCATCAAGTGGAAAAGCAAGCGGGAGCAATTTAAGGCCACCCATGAGGGGGAGCTGCGGCAGTTTTATATGGCCCGCCGCAAGCTGGAACCCCACTTCACCCCGGAGGGCAGGCTACCCCTCTCCAAGTGGAGGAAGGAGCGAGACGAACTGAAACAGGCGTACCAGAAGGAATACGCCAAGTACAAGCCTATCCGGGAGGACTTGATGAAGCTGTACCAAGTGAAATCCACCGTGGACACCGCCCGCCGCCAACAGGAGCAGACGCAGACCAAACGCCGGGACAGGGGCATGGAGCGGTAAGGGACTTCCCATTTCCTTCCGCCAGTGGTAAAATGAAATCAGTTTTACGGGCCGCGCCCCGCTGGGACAAAGTGTCCCAAAGCCGGGGGCATGACCGCCCCACCCAACTCCTGGACACTTTGTCCAGCCAGCGGACGGTGGAAGGAGGCGAAGCGATGAGCAGGAGAGAAATATATCGAAGGACAAAAGGTTATTCTATTTTTGGAGTAGTAAATGCCAAAATGTTTTCCGCCGCAGTGATTTTGGTAGTTATCGCCCTCGGTCTAAAAAATCCTCAACTTATATTGGACAGTGATATATTATGTGTGTTTGGATTGTGTGGCGCTGTTGCACTGTTTTGGATTTTACGCTATTGGAAACACTGGCTTGACATTTTCAAAAAAGACCTTGTTCTTTTTGAGGGCGAAGTTTTTTCAGAAGGCGCGGTGCCGGGATCAAATGCGGAAAGTCCCTGGGAAAATTGGCGGCTTACAGAAAAGGGAACGGACGCGCCGCGGCATTTTGTTATTTGTTTACGGCAGATGAAAAAGCAATATCAAAACAATGCTTTGATCCCGGATATGTGCCGTGGGCCGGTTTCGTTTTTCTATCTAAAGCGGACGAAATGTATTGTAGATATTGTGAGTATTTCTACGCCTGAACGAGATTACAGAAGCAAGCACGCGCAGAAAAAAGCAAGGCGAAAAGCCCAACATCAGTAACCGCCCCCATCTCTCGCCACTTTGTCCAGCCAGAAACAGAAAACCAAACACCACCCACCAAGGCGCGGCCAGCAAGCCGCGCCTTTCCCATGTGAAAATTGAATATGGAACCCAAAACCGGCGCTTGCCATTTTCCTTGTGAGAATGACAGGCGCTTTTCTTATTTCAGGAGGATTTTCCTATTGAATGTATTTGAAGCTGTGAAACAGTCTGTTACCACCCGGCAGGCTGCGGAGCATTATGGAATCCATGTAGGTCGGAATGGGATGTGCCGCTGTCCCTTCCATGCCGATAAACACCCCAGCATGAAGGTTGACCGGCGCTTTCACTGTTTCGGCTGTCAGGCAGACGGCGATGTGATCGACTTTGTTTCCCGGCTGGAAACTGTCAGCCCCAAGGAAGCCGCCCTCATGCTGGCGCAGGCGTTTTCCGTCCCCTATGAGGACAAGGGGCCGCCCGGCAGGAACCGCCGCACCCGGCCACGGCAGGAAACCCCGGAACAGCAATTCAGACGCATGGAGCGGTATTGTTTCCGGGTGTTGTGCGGTTATCGGAACCTGCTGCGCCGCTGGAAGGAGGGCTATGCCCCCAAGACCCCGGAGGACGAATGGAACCCATTGTTTGTAGAAGCCCTGCAAAAGCAGGACTATGTGGACTATCTGCTGGACACGCTGCTGTTCTCCGACATAGGAGAACGGGCGGCCCTGATTGCCAGCCACGGAAAGGAAGTGAGAAACCTTGAGCGAAGAATGGCAGACCTTGCCGCCAGAGCTGCGGCAGGCCGTGACGGAGGCCATACAAGAAGCACCGCCGCCCCGGAGCGTTGAGGAAGTGAAAGCCATGCTGGAAAGCACCGAGAAAGGCGGTGTGCGGAACAGTATTCAAAACTGCCTGACTGTCTTTCAGTGTGACCCTGTTTTGTCCGGGGCGCTGGCAAAGAACCTGCTGACCGAGCGCATTGACCTGTTGAAGCCCATTGGCAGGAAGTGCAGCCCCGGCAGCCGCGCCCTGACTGACACCGACATGAAATATATCCGGCTCTATCTGGAAAAGACCTACGGCCTGACCAGTGAGAAAAAAATCGCAGACGCAGCCGACCTTGCGGCAGACGCCAACCGCTACCACCCCATCCGGGACTATCTGAATAGCCTTGTGTGGGACGGAACCGAGCGCATTCGTTCCTGCCTGCGCCACTTTTTGGGAGCCGACAGCGACCAGTACACCTATGAGGCCCTGCGCCTGTTCCTGCTGGGAGCCATCCGGCGGGCCTTTCACCCCGGCTGTAAATTTGAAATCATGCTCTGTCTGGTGGGCGGTCAGGGCGCTGGGAAGTCCACCTTCTTCCGGCTGCTGGCCGTGAAGGACGAGTGGTTTTCCGATGACCTGCGGAAGCTGGACGATGAAAATGTGTACCGCAAGCTGCAAGGCCACTGGATCATTGAGATGTCCGAGATGATTGCCACCGCCAACGCCAAGAGTATTGAGGAAATCAAATCCTTTTTGAGCCGACAGAAGGAGGTCTATAAAATCCCCTATGAAACCCACCCGGAGGACAGGCCCCGCCAGTGTGTGTTCGGAGGCACTTCCAACGCCCTGGACTTCCTGCCCCTTGACCGCTCCGGCAACCGGCGCTTTCTGCCGGTCATGGTAAACCCGGAACAGGCTGAGGTGCATATTTTGGACGATGAAGCTGCTTCCAGAGCCTATCTGGAACAGGTCTGGGCCGAGGCTATGGCCATCTACCACAGTGGGGACTATAAGCTGTCATTCAGCCCCGAAATGGTGCGCTATCTCAAAGAACACCAGCGGGATTTTATGCCGGAGGACACCAAGGCCGGAATGATTCAAGCCTACCTTGACCGCTTCACAGGCAGCGCGGTCTGTTCCAAGCAGCTGTTCAAGGAGGCGCTGAACCGCCCCTTTGATGAGCCAAAGCAGTGGGAAATCCGGGAAGTCAACGACATTATGAACCACTGTATCACCGGCTGGCGCTACTTCTCCAACCCCCGGATCTTCGAGGGCTACGGCAGGCAGAAGGGCTGGGAACGCGACAACCCGGCAACGGACACCGGCAACGGAGCCGAAAAAAACCCGGACGGGTTTGTGGAGGTCACAGAGCAGATGGAGCTTCCCTTTTGAAAAATCCGGGGAAACGGCAGCCCGTTGCACCCCCGGTTGCCAGCCGGTTGCCGACCCCGTTGCCGGGGAAAAGCCTGTAACGGCGGGCTTTTCTCCCCTCTGGCAACCAAAGCAACAGAAAAATAAAAGAAAAAGTAAATAGTAACCCAACTGCCAGACAGAGATGGTTTGCAAGGTTTTTTGAAGCCCGTTGCCGGACTTCGTTGCCAGCCCTCTCCTTGTCTGGCTATTCTATTATGGAGGATAACTGCCTATGGCAAAAACCAAAACAGAAATTCATGTGACCACAGTATTTGACGGTGAACTGGACGCTGCCGATGTATTTGTGAGCCTGATCGCACAGAAATACGGGCAGGACACCGGGAAAAGAAATCTTGCGAAAAAGCAAGAAATGGAGTATAATAAAGATAAGGTTCAGAAGAACCGTGTTCCGTCTGGATTGTGCGGGTAAACGGTTATGATGAACGGATATGAATATACAGGCATGAATGCAATTCTGGCGGGCAGCTTCCGGGCGGCCATCTATTGCAGGCTTTCCAAGGACGATGATCTGGACGGGGAGAGCGCCAGCATTGCCAACCAGCGGGATATGCTGGAACACTACTGCGAAAAGCAGGGATGGGAGGTTGTGGAAGTCTATCAGGACGATGGCTACACGGGGCTGAACATGGAGCGCCCCGACCTGAAACGGATGATAAAGGCCATCGAGCGCAGGCAGGTCAACCTTGTCATTACCAAAGACCTCTCCCGGCTGGGCCGGAACTACTTGCAGACAGGCTATCTCATTGAGGACTTCTTCCCCCGGAACGGTGTGCGCTACATCGCCATGAATGACGGGATCGACACCTTGCGGGAGAACAACGACATTGCGCCGTTCAAAAATATCCTGAATGAGATGTACAGCAAGGATATTTCCAAGAAGGTACATTCTTCCTACCTGCTGAAAGCACAGAAGGGCGAATTTACCGGCTGTGTGGCCCCCTTCGGCTATCGGAAAGACCCGGAGGACAAAAACCACCTGCTGGTGGACGAGGAAACGGCCCCCATTGTCCGGCAGATATTCCGGTGGGCGCTGGAGGGCCACGGCCCCAACTTCATCCGGCGCAGGCTGGAGGAGCAGAAAGTACCCTGCCCTACATGGTGGAACCGGGAGCGCGGTATCCGCAATGTCCGTACCAAGTGGGAGAAGCAAGACCCGGAAAACGGGCGGTATATGTGGGACTTTTCAGTGATAAAGGACATTTTGATGAACCCGGTCTATGCCGGGGCCATCGCGTCACAGAAAAAGGACTACCGTTTCAAAATCGGCACCATCGGGGAGAAGAAGCCGCAGGACTGGATCGTGGTGGAACAGCGGCATGAGCCACTGATCGACCGTAAGAGTTTCGCCATTGTACAGGACAAATTGAAATCCCGCCAGCGCCCAAGGCAGAATGGGGAAACGAGCCTGTTTGCAGGGCTTATCAAATGCGGCGAGTGCGGCAAATCCCTGACCATCCGCACCACCCACGCCAAGCACCCCCAGCAGATTTACGCCTGCAAGACTTATGGGGCGTTCGGCAAGACCCACTGTTCCCAGCACCGGGTGGAATATGACACCCTTTACCGGCTTGTCCTGAACAAAATCCGGGAGTGCGCCAGCGCCGCCCTGATGGACGGGGAGGCCATCGCCGGAAAGCTGACTGACACCTGCGAAGCCGAGCAGAAGGGCCAGCGGGAGGCGTGGGAGCGTTCCCTTGCTAAAGACGAGGAACGGATCGAGGTTTTGGAAAAGATGGTGCTGCGGCTTTATGAGGACATGATGGCCGGACGGATCAGCGATACCAACTTCAACCTCATGCTGGGCAGGACACAGACGGAGCAGGCCGAACTGAAAGCGCGGGTAGAGGAAGCCCGGAAAAGGCTGTCCGATGAAGCGAAGATTGAAAGCGACGCCCGCCAGTGGATAGACGCCATTCAGGAATACGCCGACATTACTGAACTGGACGCCGCCACCCTGAACCGCCTGATAAAAGAGATCGTTGTCCATGAGCGTATCGACAGCGATAAGACACGACACATTTCCATTGAAATACACTTCAATCTCAAACCAATCCCGGAGGTGGAGCAGGTCATGGCCTGACCTGCCGCCCTGCCGGGTCACTTCTAAAAACTCCATATATTTCTTGACACGCCGCCGCCCGCCGTTGGCTGTTGTTACACCTAATTAGGCATGAACCCACTATTTCAAGAGGGAGTGCACCCCCTTGAAAAATCAGGGGGAAATGAACTTGTTCCAACTAATTGGGGATAAAACAGCTCATGGCTGGCGGCGGCGTTGCACTGGTGGGCGTCACCCTGATCCCCCTGCTGAGCGGCCTGTTCGGCTAAAGACTATGGGCGGCGTTTGCCGCCCTTACATATTTATAGCAATTCAACTTTTTAACGCAACAGCAGCAGCGTTGCATTGCATATCGCAAATAAGCCGTTTGAATGTTGCGCTAATTTCTTGACTTGCGATAATCAGGCAGTTTATAAGTCCAATAGCGTCCATTTCGGATTTGCATCAGTTTTCCCTCTTTCGTCAATGCGGCAAGAATCCGGCTTGCGGTTGCGGGGGAAACATCCAATAGCTGTTGGACATCTGCATTTTGAATATAGGAATTTTTCCGCAGAAAGGATTCGATTTTTGCCCACCGGGTTTCTTTCTTGTTTTGCATAGATTCATCCTCCCTGTATTCTTCCTTTAATCATATCATTTCATCTATCATTCATCAATCAAAATTGCAAAAAATGATAGATGAAAATGAGGTCCTTCATTCCATACCGTTCCCCTTAGCAAAGCGCTGCTCTTGTCATGGGGGGCGTTTATTTTGCTCCCCCTCTTCAAAGAAAGGAAGGTCAAACCATGGAACTTCTCACCCACATCATTTTTGTACTCAACCTGCTGAAAACCCTGCTCAACCATTTCTTCTGAGGGGAGGTGTCACCCTTTGGAAACCGTACTCAAAGCGATCGCAGACTGGATCAAGGGCATCCTGACCGCTGGGATCATGAACAACCTCTCCGGCCTGTTCGACGCCGTCAATCAGCAGGTCGGGGACATCGCCCAGCAGGTCGGGACCCGGCCCTCCAGTTTTGAGCCTCGGGTCTTTGCGATGATCGAAGCGCTGTCCAACAACGTCATCCTGCCCATTGCCGGGGTGTTTTTGACCCTGGTGGCCTGCTATGAACTGGTGCAGATGATCACCGAGCACAACAATCTGGCGCAGTTTGAGCCTGCCCTGATCATGCGGTGGATCTTCAAGACCGCCGCATCGGTCTGGCTGGTCAGCAACACCTTTGACATCGTAATGGCCGTGTTCGACCTGGCACAGCACATCGTTGCAGAGTCCAGCGGCATCATTGCAGGCAACACCCATGTAAACGACGTGGGTCTCTCGATGCTGGAAGCCAGTATGATGAACATGGAGGTCGGACCGCTGTTCGGCCTGTTTTTGCAGAGCTTCTTCATCGGTATCACCATGCGCATCCTGTCCATCGTGATCTTCGTCATCGTATACGGCAGAATGGTGGAGATCTATATGGCCGTCAGCCTGGCGCCGGTGCCCATGTCCACCTTTGGCAGCCGGGAGCAGAGCCAGATCGGCCAGAACTACCTGCGCAGCCTGCTGGCCCTGGGGCTTCAGGGGTTTCTGATCCTGATCTGTGTAGCCATCTATGCGGTGCTGATCCAGAATGTAGCGATCTCCGGAGATGCCATCGGCTCCATCTGGAGCATCGTGGGGTACACGGTGCTGCTGTGCTTTACCCTGTTCAAGACCAGTGCCGTGGCCCGCAGCATCCTGAACGCACATTGAAAGGAGGGCGATCCTTTGGCCGCCTATATCTCGGTCCCCCGGGACCTGACCCGGGTCAAATCCAAAGTATTCTTCAACCTGACCAAACGGCAGCTTGTCTGCTTTGGCGCAGCGGTGCTCATCGGAGTGCCGCTTTTTTATTTGCTCCGGTTTTATGGCGGCAACACCGCCGCCACTCTGGGCATGATGGCGGTGATGCTGCCGCTGTTCTTCCTGGCCTTATACGAGCAAAACGGCCAGCCGCTGGAAAAACTGCTGGCCCACTATTTCCGGGCGCAGTTTTTTCGCCCGAAGATCCGGCCCTACCGGACCAATAACACCTATGCGCTGCTCATGAAAGGAGGCGTGACCCTTGATCCCGTTTTGGAAAAAGAGAGATAAAAGAGACCGAAAAAACAAGCCCCGTCCCCCTGTCCCCCGCACGGCGCAGCAGTCCATCCCGTTCCAGCGGATGTTTGAGGACGGCACCTGCCGGGTCCGCTCCGGGTACTACACCCGCACCATCCAGTTCCAGGACATCAACTATCAGCTGGCCCAGCAGGAGGACAAGACCGCTATCTTTGAGGAATGGTGCAGCTTTTTGAATTTCTTTGACAGCAGCATCCGCTTTGAGCTGTCCTTCATGGATCTGTCCACCGACACCGAAAGCTTTGAGCGGAGCATCTGCATCCCCTTTCAGCGGGACGGCTTTGACGATGTCCGGGCTGAGTACAGCCAGATGCTGCGCCAGCAGCTGGCCAAGGGCAACAATGGTTTGACCAAGACCAAATTCCTCACCTTTGGCATCCACGGGGACAGTATGCGCCAGGTAAAGCCCCGGCTGGAGCATATCCAGAACGACCTGCTCAACAACTTCCACCGTCTGGGTGTGCTGGCTCAGCCCCTGAATGGCGCACAGCGGCTCAAGCTGATGCACGATATGTTCCACATGGACGGCCCCAGCCGGTTCTGCTTTGACTGGAAAGACCTTGCCCCCAGCGGCCTGACCGTAAAGGATGCCATTGCGCCCACGGCCTTTGCCTTCAAGACCAGCCGCACCTTTCAGATGGGGGGCATCTTTGGTGCGGTCAGCTTTTTGTCCATCACGGCATCCGACCTGAGCGACCAGCTGCTGAAAGATCTTCTGGACATGGATTCCAGCCAGATCGCCACCATGCACATCCAGTCGGTGGACCAGAACAAAGCCATCAAGACGGTCAAGCGCACGATCACGGAACTGGATCGCAGCAAGATCGAGGAACAGAAAAAGGCCATCCGGGCCGGGTACGACATGGACATCCTCCCCTCAGACCTTGCCACCTATGGCCGGGACGCAAAGGCCCTTTTGAAGGAGTTGCAGAGCCAGAACGAGCGGATGTTCCTTGTCACCTTTCTGGTACTGAACACCGGACGCACCGAGCAGGAGCTGGAGAACAATGTGTTCCAGGCCAGCTCCATTGCGCAGAAGCACAACTGCAGCCTCTGCCGGCTGGACTACCAGCAGGAACAGGGTCTGATGTCCAGCCTGCCGCTGGCAGACAACCAGATCGAGATCCAGCGCGGTCTGACCACCAGCAGCACGGCGATCTTTATCCCCTTTACCACCCAGGAGCTGTACCAGTCCGGAAAAGAAAGCCTGTACTATGGTCTGAATTCCCTCTCCCAAAACCTGATCATGGTAGACCGTAAAAAGCTCAAAAATCCTAACGGGCTGATCCTCGGCACCCCTGGTTCCGGCAAATCTTTCAGTGCAAAACGGGAGATCACCAACGCCTTTCTTGTAACGGAGGATGATATCATCATCTGCGACCCGGAGGCCGAGTATGCGCCGCTGGTGCAGCGGCTGAAAGGCCAGGTCATCAAGATCAGCCCCAACAGCACCCAGTTCATAAACCCGATGGACATCAACAGCAATTACAGCGAGGAAGAGAATCCCCTGGCTCTGAAAGCCGACTTCATCCTCTCCCTGTGTGAGCTGGTGGTAGGCGGCAAGGAGGGCTTGCTGCCCGTGGAAAAGACGGTCATCGACCGCTGTGTGCATCTGATCTACCGCCGCTATTTTGCAGACCCCCGCCCGGAAAATATGCCCCTGTTGGAGGACTTGTATGAGGCCCTGCTCCAGCAGGAAGAAAAAGAGGCCCATCACGTTGCCACCGCCCTGGAGATCTACGTCAAGGGCAGTCTGAACCTGTTCAACCACCGCACCAACGTGGATGTGAACAACCGCATCGTCTGCTACGACATCAAGGAGCTGGGCAAGCAGATGAAAAAGATCGGGATGCTGGTGGTGCAGGACCAGGTCTGGGGCCGGGTAACGGCCAACCGCAGTGCAGGCCGTTCCACCCGATATTATGTGGACGAATTCCACCTGCTTCTGAAGGAGGAGCAGACCGCCGCTTACTCGGTGGAGATCTGGAAGCGGTTCCGCAAGTGGGGCGGTATCCCCACCGGGTTGACCCAGAACGTGAAAGACCTGCTTTCCTCCCGGGAGGTGGAGAACATCTTTGAGAGCTCCGACTTCGTGTATATGCTGAACCAAGCCGCCGGAGACCGGCAGATCCTTGCAAAGCAGCTGAACATCTCACCCCACCAGCTCTCCTACGTCACCCACTCCGGCGAGGGCGAGGGGCTTTTGTTTTTTGGGAATGTGATCCTGCCCTTTGTAGACCGCTTCCCCCAGGAGCTGGAACTCTACCGCATCATGACCACGAAGCTGGGTGAAGTATCGGAAGGCGGGCAGAAATGAGTGACCAGAAGCTGAAATTCAAAGAGGAAACGCCCCGCAGCAAGACCCGTTCCCCGCCGAAAAAGTCCATGGCAGAACAGGCAGTCCCCAAAAAGAAAAAGCTGAAACTGGACGCAGACAAAGCCGCCGAAAAAGCGCAGCATCTGCGGTTTGGCAAAGCGGAGTTGACAGTAGAGGAATCGCAGCGTCTGAGCAAGGCGCAGAAGCGGGAGATGTACGCCGCCGCCCTGGCCCAGGCTGCCGTCCATCAAGAGGCGGACCGGTACGAGGAGGACAATGTCGGAGTACAGGCGCTGAACGAAGGGAGCAAAACGGCCGAGCGTCTCCCCGCTCTTGGCAAAAGCCGCTATGCGCAAAAGCTGAAAAAGCAGAAGAAACTGCAAAAGCCCGTGCAACGTCCCGAAAGGAATGCAGGGGAAGAACCACCGCAGCACGACACCGGCTCCCATCCCCTCTCCCGGACAAAACAGCGCAGGAGGAACCAGCACCGGGCACGAGCCGCCCAAGCCGGGAAACAGACGGCCAGGGCTGTGCAGTCCGCCGGAGTGGCGGAGAAGGTCAAAGCCCTGGCGGGCAGTGCTGCGCAGAATTCCATTGTTTTTGCGAAGAACAACGCCCACCTGTTTATAGCCCTGGGGGTGCTGGCGGTATTGCTGCTTTTGCTGCTGTCCGGCTTTTCCTCCTGCGGGGTGCTTTTTTCCGGCGGGACCCAGGTATCCGGGCAGGTGTTCTACACTGCTGAGGACGAGGACATCCGGGGCGCAGAGCAGGACTACAAAGAGCTGGAACGGAAATTGCAGCAGAAGATCGCCCGCACGCCCCTGGACAACCCCGGATACCACGAATACCAGTACCATCTGGACCCCATCCAGCACGACCCCTGGCAGCTGACCTCTTTTTTGACCACCCTGTATGATGATTATACCCGGTCGGAAGTACAGGCAAAGCTGCAGGAGATTTTCAAAAAGCAGTACAAGCGGACCACATGGGTGGAGGTGCAGATCCGGTACAAGACCGTCTGGATGGTGGACCCCGTCACCCTGATCCCCTACCCGGTGCAGATCCCCTACGAGTACCGCATCTTCCACACAAAGCTGGAAAACAAGGGGCTGGAAACGGTCATCCGGGGCGAGCTGAACGAGGACCAATGGAAGCGCTACAAGATCTTTCAGGACACCTTGGGCGGCAGGCCCTACCTGTTCAATGGCGGGTTGCCGCCGGGTGGTTCGGACGGCTCTGGGGAAGCGGGCATCGACTACCAGGTTCCGGCAGAAGCCCTGACCGACAGCGAATTTGCCGCCATCTACAAGGAAGCCCAAAAGTATGTGGGCACCCCCTATGTCTGGGGCGGCTCCACACCGAAGACCGGGTTCGATTGTTCCGGGTATGTCTGCTGGGTCTACAACCAGAACGGCTACAACGTGGGACGTACCACCGCCGAAGGGCTATGGCAGAAAAGCCAGCCTATCCGCGAAGCGGAGACAAAGCCCGGTGACCTGGTTTTCTTTGAAGGGACCTATGATACCCCCGGGAAAAGCCATGTGGGGATCTACCTTGGCAATGGCATGATGCTCAGCGCCGGAGACCCCATCAAGTACGCAAACATCCACTCGTCCTACTGGCAGAAGCATCTGGCCGGGTTTGGACGGCTTTCAAAATGAAACGGAGGGATCTCATGAGCGAAAAACTCGAGAAGCTGCGGACCGACCTGGCCAAAGCCAAGGACCGGCGCATCCAGCTGAACAACCGCATCGAGCTGCTGGAACGCCGCATCGCAGAGGCCGAAAAGGTGGAGGTCAGCGAGATGGTGCGCAGCGCCAACCTCACCCCGGAGCAGCTGGCCGCCCTGCTGCGGCAGTCGGCAAACTCCACCCCCTCCCCGGCTGCACTGGCCGCTGTGGGGGCCACATTTAAGATGGAGGATGCAGATGAAGTTTAAGAGATTTGGCGCACTGTTGGCATCATCCGTGCTGTGCATCGGTATGGCGTTCCCCGCCTTTGCTTATGGGGGCGAGAGTATCCCCCAGCCCGAGGAAACCGAACCCCCGGTGATGGTTTTGGAGGAAGAAACCGGCCCTCTGACCCCGGAGGGCAACCTGACCCTGGTGGACGACTACCACACCCTCTATTCGGACGGCAACGGCCAGCAGTTCATCACCCTTGTCAGCAAGTCGGGGGCAACCTTTTACCTGGTGATCGACCGGAACAGCAAAGGGGCGCAGACCGTGCATTTCATGAACCTGGTGGATGAAGCCGACCTGCTGGCCCTGATGGAGGAAGAACAGGTCAGCGCCTACAACGCCGAAAAAGAAGCTGCCGCCCAGGCCGAGCGGGACCGGCTGAAAGCCGAGGAAGACGCCCGCAAGGCCGCTGAGGAAGCCGCCAAAGCGGACAAACCGAAGGAGAACCCGCTCCCGACGTTCGCCGCTGCCTTTCTGGGCATTCTGGCTGTGATCGGCCTGGCCTGCGGCGGCGGATTTTACCTCTACACCCAGCAGAAAGCCCGGCAGCAGGCCGAAAAAGAAGCCCTTGACCCCGATGCGGATTACACCGAGGACAAGGGCGATTTTGAGATCCCTTTGGAGGAGGAGACGGAGGACCGGGAGGACTTCTGACCTTCCAGGCGGCGTTTGCCGCCGTACATAGTTAAATTCGATAAAGGCTGATTTTCTTCCAATTTGCAGGGAAACCCATTGCATGGAGCAGTTCTTCTTCTGAAATATGCGTGGTGGATTTCAGAAAGTTGTCAATCTGTGTGGTTAATGCCCGCTTAAACACCAGAAATTCCTGCTTCGGCAAAAGGTATCGGAAAGCGATCACAACAGCGAACAAGTCCTTTTTACCACATTGATATAGACCACGTCCTTTTGGAATGCCGAGTTTAGCATGAAGTTCCATATCAGGAATCTCATCCTTGGAGCGATAAGAAAAAAGCCGTTCATTGTGCGCACAAACATTCCGGAACTTGGTCATAACTGCAAGGAACTGACCCAACTGTTTTTCATTCACATGAGCGAAATTTTTGCTCACCTTGCTCTGCAAGTCGAACTGACAAGCGAATAATAGCCAACCTGTTGCAGTTTACAAAGAGTTCCAGCTTCGTCTGCAATTACAATGTGTTTTTCATCTCGCAGCTTGACAAGCTGCTGTTCATACGTCAAAAACGGCTTCGGCATTTTTCCGTCCTCATAAAGCACTCCATAAAGAAAGGAGGCTCCTATTGCTAGGAACCTCCTTCTAGGCTGTGGGCCTCGCAAGTATCCACAGCACGATCACTGTATATAGTATATGTTCAACCTTTCCAAAAGTCAACTGGCATTTGTTGCGATTACATAGATTTTGAACTTTAGGAGGGATGCTCATTGTCCTATCAACTTGTTATACCAGAAAAGTCCTTGGTGCGAACAATCGAAAAGACAGTCATCTGGAAAGCAACGGCTATCTTGTCAGCTGGCGCATCGGGCATTACGACGAAAAGTTCGTCAAGTGGAGCATTGCCGACCTGCCCATCCTGCCGCAGAAGTGGCAGGATCTTGTGTCTCCATCCACCAAGAAGCAGTTCGGCATCCTGAAAGAGCTTTGGATGGTTGGCATCAACGCTTCCCGGCTTTTTTCATGCCTATCCGGTCAGCCGCTTGCAGTTTGATGGAGTCGGAAGAATTTATGACCGAAGTCAAAGATATGATTTCCTCGCTGGTAAACTCCACCGAGGCCGTGAAAGGAGCGAGTGCGCTTATGAAAAACAAAGTGATGGGTGTCTGCCTAAACTGTGGTGCGAATGTGGTCGAGCGGGAAAAGGGCTGGTTCTGTGAGAACCACGAGTGTCGTTTTGTGCTGTGGAAGGACAACGCATTCTTCAAACGTCTGGGCAAGCAGCTGGATTCTCATGCGGCGGACAAGCTGCTGCGGAATGGCCGGGTGCGGCTGAAAGACTGCCGCAGTGCCAAGGGCAAGACCTGCAATGCCACGGTGCTGCTGTCTACCAAGTGCGATGGCCGCAGCAAGTTTACTCTGGAATTTGAGGAGAGCTGCTGATGGAGCAAAAAAATGAAGCGGTTTACCTGCTGAACGGTGAAACGTATCTGCATCTGCAAGAAAACGGCGCAGGGGTCGGCTTTGCCACCTACAACAAGGTGACAGGAGAACCGCTGGAAAGCGGTCAGATCTCCGAAAAGAACCTGCCGCCGGATGGACGAAATGCGATCCCCGCCGCCCGGAACTGGTATCTCTTTGCACTGTCCGATGATCCCCGCAAGGTCATCCAGGAAGAAAGCCCAGCTGTGCTTGAGAACATTCCGGCTTCCGGCGTCCGCAGACGGCGCATCTGGGAACCGGAAACCATTCCGCCCGATGTTCGGCTTATCAACAGCCACTACGACGACCTCCACCGCATCCCGGATGGCGGCGTGATCCAGGTAGATCACCTGGATGGCCGCAGCTATACGGCACGGGTGGAGCACCTGGACGAATACCACTTTGATCTGGGCGGCCTGGGCAATGTGTATCACATCTGCCAGTTTGCAGAGGTCATGGAAAAAAACCATGCAGACTTCTATCCAGAAATTCAAACACAGGACGAACAGGGCGCATGGGCGCTGGGCGGTAAAGGGTATATTGCCCTCCAGTCCTGTGAGGATGGCTGGGACTACACCCTCTACCACAGTGATTTTTCCGCAATGGACGGCGGTCAGCTGGATGCGCCGGAGCTGACCATCCAGGAAGCCCGTGAACAGATCCTGGAAGCACACCACATGGAAAAGGGGCGGCGGCTGTTACAGGATTATGATCTCGTCATGGACAGAGCCGCCGATGCCGAAGAATTGGGGCTGGACCAAGCCCCTTCGACACTGGAAAAGCTGGCGGGGCTGGCGAATACGACAGCAAAACCCACACCCACACAAGGGAGGAAAACAAAAAATGAGCCTGAACTTTGAATACGAAGAACTGAAACTGATGGCCCTCTACAACACCGGCAGCCGGGAGCGGCTGATGGAGAGCCTGACCGAGATGCGCACCTACCTTACTCTGTCGGAGATGGAGCTGCGGGACTTGACCGACAGCACCCTGGACAAGCTGGCCGGGATGACCGATGCGGAGTTTGAGGCACTGGAACTGTACCCGGACTTTATCTAAGGAGGCCCGCCCTTGCCAAGCAAAACCGAAGAATATTACGCCCTGGCCCAGCGCACGGCCAGCAGACTGACCCGGCACTGGGAATCCTGGACCGAGTTTTTGACCACCGCATCCCGGCTGTACAAGTACCCCTTTGCGGACCAGCTGATGATCTACGCCCAGCGGCCGGATGCCACCGCCTGCGCTGCCTATGACATCTGGAACGACCGGATGAACCGCTATGTGCGCCGGGGGGCCAAGGGCATTGCCCTGCTGGACGAAAGCAGCGGCTTCCCCCGGCTGCGCTATGTCTTTGATGTATCGGACACCGGGGTGCGGCGCAACTCCCGGGAGCCGGAGCTGTGGCAGGTGACCGAGCCGCTGCTCCCCGCTGTGACCGAGATGCTTGCCCGGCAGTATGACCTGCCCGAAAGCGCCTTCCCCCAGCTGCTGGCCAGCCTTTCCGGCCGGTTGGTGGACAGCTACTGGGACAACAACGGGCAGGACATCCGTGCCATCCTGGACGGTTCGCTGCTGATGGAGTATGATGAAACCGGGGTGGAGATGCAGTTCAAGTCCGCCGCCGCCATCAGCGTCACCTATACGCTGCTGGAACGCTGCGGCTGCCAGCCCGCAGGCTGGTTTGACCAGGCGGATTTCCACGCTGTCTGCGACTTCTCCACCCCGGATGCCGTCTTTGCGCTGGGTGCGGCGGTCAGCGACATGAGCCGGGAGGTGCTGCGGCAGATCGAGCGCACCGTCAAGACCCACACCCGCCGCCAGAATCTTGAAAGGAGCCACTATGAACACCACGAGCACGAGCTACTCGACCATCGGGGACTATCAGCTCCCGAACTTGACCCTGCACCAGCCGCCGAAACCGCTGGGCCGATACGGACGGATGCGCCGGGCCTATCTGATGGAGCATCGCCCGGTACTGTACCACACGATGCTGCTGAACGGGAGCCTGTACCCGCATCTGTTGGAGTTGGAGCAGACAGCCCAGAGCCGGATGCAGCAGCTGATAAACTCCCTGTTGAAACAGAACCCCGCCCCGGACAAGGAGGGCCAGCAGATGGGCTGGGTACAGCACATGAACAGTCTGAAAGCACAGGTGGAAGAAATGATCCTGACGGAACTGATCTACAGCTAAGTTTCCTGGATGCGAACATCCCCACCGAAGCCCAGCAGATCGAGAATATAGACCAAGCGGAGAGCGAAAAAACGCCCTCCGCTTTTGTTTTGTCGCAGGCTGAGATCGAGCACGAACTGCGCACCTCCGGCTCTGGCTTTGCGCAGGGAAAGCAACGCATTATGGAGTTGTTCCAGACCCAGTCGGATAGAAACCTTCGTGCCAAAGCCCTGGCAAAGGAATACGGCATCGGTGGGCACTCTCACACCTTTTTGAACGGAAGTAAGGGTTTTGTTCACCACGATGGCAAAGGGCTGGAATTTGAACGCTATCCGGGACATCAGAAATTCGCCTTGAACTGGACGCAGGTTGAAAAATATATCGACCTGATGATCCAGTCCGGGCGATACCTGACCGATGAGGAAAGAGAACAGCGTACAGCAGCGCAGGAAGCAACCATCTATAAGGTTGGGGACGAAGTTGTAGTAGACCTGTCTACCAGAACGATCGAGGGCACTATCGGCTATGTTGGTGAAACCGATGTGCGCATCGACACCAGTGCGCACGGTCATTCTTGGGACAATGAGGTCATCAACAAACCGCAGTTCGAGGATGCACTGCGGCAGGAGGAGCCGGACGAGCCGGAGCTGTCGGATGAAGAACTGGACGAGCTGCCCGTCTCTGTTGTGATCGATGGAAAGGTACAGACCTTCCCGGATGCCGCTTCCTTGGATGAAGCCCTGAACACGGAGAGTGTCCCTGAACCTGCCGGGAACTTCCGTATCACGGACGAGCATTTGGGCGAGGGCGGCGCAAAGCAGAAATATGCCCGGAACGTGGAGGCCATCCGCACCCTGTTCCAGCTGGAACAGGAGCACCATGCCGCCACTGCCGAGGAACAGCAGGTGCTGTCGCAGTATGTCGGCTGGGGTGGTCTGGCAGATACCTTTGACCCGGACAAGGACAGCTGGGCCACGGAGTACGCCGAGCTGAAAGGGCTGCTTTCGGAGGGTGAATATGCTGCTGCCCGTGCCAGCACCCTGAATGCCCATTACACCAGCCCCATCGTTATCCGTAGTATCTACGATGCATTGGAGCACATGGGGTTCCGCAGCGGCAACATCCTGGAGCCGAGCATGGGGGTGGGCAACTTCTTCGGGATGCTGCCGGAGGGGATGCGGTCCAGCCGCCTGTATGGTGTGGAGCTGGACAGCATCACCGGGCGCATTGCACAAAAACTGTACCCGCAGGCCGACATTACGGTTGCTGGCTTTGAGACCACCGACCGCAGGGATTTTTACGACCTGGCCGTGGGCAATGTGCCCTTTGGAAACTACAAGGTCAACGACAAGGCGTACAACAAGCTGGGATTTTCCATCCACAACTATTTCTTTGCAAAAGCCATCGACCAGGTGCGGCCGGGCGGCATCGTAGTCTTTGTCACCAGCCGCTACACCCTGGACAGCAAGGACAGCACGGCCCGCAAGCATATCGCAGAACGAGCCGATCTGCTGGGCGCGATCCGTCTGCCTAACAATGCCTTCAAGGCAAACGCCGGGACTGAAGTGGTTTCGGACATTATCTTTTTGCAGAAGCGGGACCGTCCAGCCGATATCGAACCTGCATGGGTGCAGCTTGGCCGGACGGAAGACGGCTTTTCCGTCAACCAGTATTTTGTGGATCACCCGGAGATGGTGCTGGGCAATCTGACCGCTGAAAATACCCAGTACGGACGAGAGGAACTGACGGTCGTGCCTATCGAGGGGGCAGTGCTGGCAGACCAGCTTGCAGAAGCAGTACAGCATATTGAGGGGCAATACGCCGAAGTTGAGGTGGAAACACCAGATATTGCGGATGCAGAAGCAGAACACAAGACTCTCCCCGCTGATCCTGGGGTGAAGAACTTCTCCTACACGGTAGTGGATGGCGAGGTGTACTACCGGGAAAATTCCGTGATGACCCAGGTAGCGCTGTCCGACACTGCCCAAGAGCGGGTCAAGGGCATGGTGGAGCTGCGGCAGATCGTCCACGAGCTGATCGACCAGCAGCTGAACGACTTTTCGGATGAGGATATCCAGGCAACGCAGGAGCGTTTGAACGCCGCCTACGATGCCTTTACCGCAAAGTACGGTCTGCTGAATGACCGCAAAAACGGGCGGTTGTTTGAGCAGGATTCCTCCTATTATCTGCTCTGTTCGCTGGAAAATCTGGACGAGCAGGGGCAGCTCAAGAGCAAGGCGGCAATGTTCACGAAACGCACCATCCGACCGGAACGCACTATCATCCGTGTGGATACCCCCAGCGAAGCACTGGCGGTGTCCATCGGAGAACACGGCAAGGTGGACCTGCCCTATATGGCGCAGCTGCTGGGGACCCCAGGTGAATACGGGCATATTACCACGGAACTTTCCGGCGTGATCTTCAAGGACCCTGCCGCCGACCCCACTGACCCGGAAGCCGGCTGGCAGATGGCAGACGAGTACCTGTCCGGCGATGTCCGGGAAAAGCTGCGAATGGCGCAGTTCGCCGCCGAAACGAACCCGGAGTTTGTGGTCAATGTGGATGCGCTGACCAAGGCGCAGCCCAGAGAACTGGAAGCCTCAGAAATTGATGTGCGGTTGGGGTCCACCTGGCTTTCCCCTGACATCGTCCAGAAGTTCATGGAGGAAACCTTTCGGGTGCCCTACTATATGCGCCGCTCCATCGCCGTCAAGTTCTCCCCTCACACAGCGGAATGGCGCATCGAGGGCAAGACCGCCTTGGGCAAGGGAGATATCACCTCCTGCGAGACCTACGGCACCGGCCGGGCCAACGCCTACAAGATCCTGGAAGAGACCCTCAACCTGAAGGACATCCGCATCTATGACACCATTGAGGATGCCGATGGCAAACCAAAACGGGTGCTGAACAAGCGGGAGACCACCTTAGCCCAGCAGAAACAGCAGGCCATCAAGGATGCTTTTGCCAACTGGGTCTGGAAGGACCCTCAGCGCCGCAACGCCCTGGTGAAGCAATACAATGAGCTGTTCAACAGCACCAGACCCCGAGAGTACAATGGCGAACACCTCCACTTTGTGGGCATGAACCCGGAGATCACCCTCCGGGAGCACCAGCGCAACGCCATCGCTCATGTGCTTTATGGCGGTAATACGCTGCTTGCACACGAAGTTGGTGCGGGCAAGACCTACGAAATGGCGGCATCTGCCATGGAAGCAAAACGGCTGGGGCTGTGCCAGAAATCCCTCTTTGTGGTGCCCAACCATTTGACAGAGCAGTGGGCTTCGGAGTTCCTGAACCTCTACCCCAATGCAAAACTTTTGGTGGCACGGCGCAAGGACTTTGAGACTGCCAACCGCAAAAAGTTCTGTGCCCGCATCGCCACCGGGGACTACGATGCCGTCATTATCGGTCACAGCCAGTTTGAGCGCATCCCTCTTTCCTTTGAACGGCAGGAGCGCATGATCCAGGAGCAGATCCAGGAGATCCAAAACGCCATTGCAGAGCTGAAATACTCCAACGGGGAGCGCTTTACCGTAAAACAGATGGAAAAAACCCGCAAGAGCCTGGAGGCCAAGCTGGAAAAGCTCCGGGCCGCCGACCGCAAGGACGATGTGATCACCTTTGAGCAGCTGGGGGTAGACCGGCTGTTTGTGGACGAAAGCCACAATTTCAAGAACCTCTTTTTGTACACAAAGATGAGGAACGTGGCGGGGCTTTCCACCAGCGAGGCGCAGAAATCCAGCGATATGTTCGGCAAGTGCCGCTATCTGGACGAGATCACCGGCGGGCGGGGCGTGGTGTTCGCCACGGGCACGCCCGTGAGCAATTCCATGACCGAACTGTACACGGTCATGCGCTACCTCCAGTACAGCACCTTGCAGCAAAAACAGCTGACCCACTTTGACTGCTGGGCTTCTACCTTTGGCGAGACCACCACCGCCATCGAGCTTGCGCCGGAGGGCACCGGCTACCGGGCAAGGACCCGCTTCGCCAAATTTTTCAATCTGCCGGAACTCATGAATATGTTCAAGGAGATAGCCGACATCAAAACGAGCGACCAGCTCCATCTTCCGGTGCCGGAAGCAACGTTCGAGACGGTGGTGGCAAAGCCCTCCGAACTCCAAAAAGAGATGGTGCAGAACCTGAGCGAGCGTGCCGCCAGGGTGCATTCCGGCATCGTGGATGCATCCGAGGACAATATGTTGTGCATCACAAACGACGGCCGGAAAATCGGGCTGGACGTGCGCCTGATGAATCCCCTGCTGCCGGACGACCCGAGCAGCAAGCTGAACGCCTGTGTGCGGAATGTGTTGCAGATCTGGGAGGAGGGCAAAGATCAGAAGCTGACCCAGCTTTTGTTCTGTGACCTCTCCACCCCAAAAAACGACGGCAGCTTCAACGTGTACGAGGACATCAAGGCAAAGCTGCTGGCCGCCGGGGTGCCGGAAAACGAGATCGAGTTCATCCACAACGCCGACACCGAGGCGAAAAAGGCGGCGCTTTTCTCCAAGGTGCGCTCCGGGGATGTACGCATCCTGCTGGGCAGCACCCAGAAGATGGGCGCGGGCACAAACGTGCAGGATCGGCTGGTGGCGGTGCATCACTTGGATGTGGGATGGAAGCCCAGCGATATGACCCAGCGCAATGGCAGAATTATTCGTCAGGGCAATCAAAACAAACAAGTTTACGTTTATAATTACGTCACTGAAGGGACATTTGACGCCTACCTCTGGCAGACTTTGGAGAACAAGCAAAGGTTTATCTCCCAGATCATGACCAGCAAAAGCCCGGTGCGCTCCTGTGAGGATGTGGACGAGCAGGCTCTCTCCTATGCGGAGATCAAGGCGCTGTGCGCTGGAAATCCGCTCATCAAAGAAAAGATGGACCTGGACGTGCAGGTAGCAAAACTCCGGGTCCTGAAAGCCGACCACCAGAGCCAGAATTTCCGTCTGCAAGACAAGCTGCTGACCAAATTCCCGGCAGAGATCCAGGAGATGAACGCCCACATTGCCGCCTTGAAATCGGATGCCGCACTTGCTGCGGCACATCCGCAGGGCCAAGAGACATTCTGCGGCATGACCCTCAAGGGCATGACCTACGACGAGAAAAAGTCAGCTGGTGAACGGCTGCTCCTGGCTTGCACGGAACTGTCGAACACAGAGGAACAGTTGGTGGGCAGCTACCGGGGATTTGCGCTCTCCCTGCGGTTCGAGCCCTTCCGCAGCGAGTACCAGGCGGTATTAAAAGGCCGACTGCCCTACCCGGTATCGCTGGGCACCGATCCCCACGGCAGCATCACCCGGCTGGACAATGCCCTGAACGCCTTTGCAGACCGCATCGCCCACGCCGAGAACGAGCTGGACAACCTGAAAGAGCAGCAGCAGGCAGCGCAAGCAGAGGTCGAAAAGCCCTTTCCGCAGGAGGAAGAACTGGCGGAAAAGTCCGCTCGCCTTGCGGAGCTGAACTCGCAGCTGGATATGGAGGACCATCGCCCCAAGCCGGAACAGGCGGAAGACCTCCCCCGCCCTTCCGTTCGGTCTGCCCTGGAAAGAATGGATAAGGCAGCGCCTGTAAAGCCGTTCAAAACTTTCGCGAACAAGGAGGAACGATGAACCAGCCCCGCACCCGACAGCTGCATTTTCGTGTCACAGACAGCGAAATGGCCCGCATCCAGCAAAAGATGGCGCAGCTCGGAATTTTGAGCATCGGGGCCTATCTGCGCAAGATGGCGCTGGATGGCTATGTGATTCGGCTGGAACTGCCCCTTCTGAACCGGATGGCCTACCTTTTGCAGATGTGCAGCAACAACCTGAACCAATATACCCACGAAGCCCATCTAAGCGGCTATCTCTACCCCCAGGATGTTGAGGCTTTGCGCCGCCAGCTGGAAGAACTGACCGACCTGGCCCGGCAGATCCTCTCCCAGCTGCGGGTCTTATAATCGGCGGCCCACATCCTTGTGACTGCCGAGGGGATCTTTTATACTAGATGCAGTCCAGCCCACATGGAGGTGAATGACGATGGACTATCCTTTCATGCTCTTTTTCTATCGCAGCACGCTGCCCTCACGCACAGAGGAAGCATTGGCGGACAATGTCTCCTATCACCGCTTGGAGGCACAAGCCAAAGAACTGGAGGAGGCCCTGCGGGAATGCATCTCGGCAGATGCATGGGACCTTTATTTGAAACTTTCCGACCTTTCTGGAGAAGCAGAACGGATTCTGTGCGAACAACTTTACCTGCAAGGCGCAAAAGACCGAGAACGGATGCTTCGATAGGGGGTGAGCGCCCAGTATGGCAGCCACACGCCTGATTGCACTGCACAAAAACAAGGGCAAATCGGTGGCCGCCTGCCTGAAAGACCGCACCGACTATGCCCAAAACCCAGACAAGACCGCCCAGGGGGAACTGGTCAGCAGCTATGCGTGCAGCCCCCTAACTGTGGACGAGGAGTTTCTGCTCTCCAAGCGGCAATATGAGCAGAGCACCGGACGCAGCCAGAAACGAGATGTGATTGCTTACCAGATCCGGCAATCCTTTAAGCCTGGTGAAATTACGCCGGAAGAAGCCAACCAGGTGGGCTACGAGCTGGCCATGCGGTTCACCAAAGGCAAGCACGCCTTTCTTGTGGCCACCCACATCGACCGCCAGCATATCCACAATCATGTGCTGTTCAACTCCACCTCTCTGGACGGCACACGGAAGTTCCGGGACTTTTTTCTGTCCGGTCTGGCTGTGCAGCGTCTCAGCGATCAGATCTGTTTGGAACATCAACTCTCGGTGATCGAGATCAAACCCTACCGGGAGCGGCAGAAGCGCATCCCTTACCCGCCAAAAGAGAGCAACCGGGAGCGGCTGTGCGGGGTTATCGACACCATTCTTGCGGAAAATCCCACGGATTTTGAAGCCTTTCTTTCGGCATTGGAGCAGCAGGGCTATGAGATCAAACGGGGCAAATACACCTCTGTCAAATGCCCCCGGCAGAAGCGGTTCATCCGTTTCAAAACGATGGGCGAAGGGTACAGCGAGGAGGAGATCAAGGCTGTGCTGACAGGCAAGGCAAAACACCAGCCCCATCAGAAGCAGCCGCCGAAAGAGCAGCCTTTCCAGTTGCTTGTAGATATTCAGGCAAAAATGGCAGAAGGCAAAGGCGAGGGCTACAAAAAGTGGGCAGCAAAGCACAACCTGAAAGAAATGTCCAAGACCCTGCTCTTTTTGCAGGAGCAGAAGATCGGCAACGAGGATGAACTGAAAGAGCGCACAGAAGCTGCTGTTTCCCGGTATCATGCCCTGGGAGATTCCATCAAGGCAGCAGAAAAACGGATGGCGGAGATCGCCTCCCTGCGGGAGCACATCATCCACTTTGCCAAGACCTGTGATGTGTACGCCGAGTACCGCAAATCTGGTTACAGTAAAAAGTTTCTGGAGACTCACCGGGAGGCAATCGAACTGCACCGAGCGGCCAAAGCCGCCTTTGACGACGCGGGTCTGAAAAAGCTGCCAAAGGTGAAAGAGCTGAACGCAGAATATGCAGAATTGCTGGCAAAGAAGAAAGCCATCTACCCAGCGTACCGCAAGGCACGGGAGGAGATGCAGCCGCTGCTACGGGCGCAGAAGAATGTAGAGCTGTTCTTTAAGGAGGAAAAGAATAGGCAAAAAACAGCTCCGAGCAGGTAAAAGAGATCCGCCGAGGGTCCTCTCTTTTGGGGAGGGTCCTCGGCGGATTTTTAGTACCAAATCACGCCATTTTCTTAGACAGTCTATTTTTGAAATTGAGTTCTGATTGCGTTTTCTTGTGTGGGCAGATTTGCAGCTGATCTATTTTATTCTGCCCATGCTGCATTCCCTTAAAACAGAGCCGGATTCCAGTGCCGCAAATCGTATCCTGGTGTGAGAGTAAAACCGCTGTGTACGGCCGATTCCTGCTCCAACGGAAGTCAGAAACCTTTGGCTGTACCATCTTCGATATCAAGGGCATGCAGTGCAGAAATGATGGTCCTCTCCTTGGAGTCAGTGATGCGGATATCCTTAATGCCAGAGAAAGGTTCATCAGGCAAACATTTAATCCAATGTATTTAGGAAGATACACCGTATGAATCGCCAACACCTTAAAAAACGCCTTTTTCCATTTGATATGAACCACCTCATATTGTTAAAGGCCCCAAAAAATGACGTATTTGCAAAAAAGAGTCCATTTCAAAAAGCATATATTCTTGCTGACAGCAAGAATATATGCTATAATTAAATTGATATTCTATAGGCTGATTGATAAGGAGGGTAAAACAGCTGTGGCCACTCCAAGTGAGCTGTTTTTCGAGCGAACCAAAAAAAGAAGCATTTATAATATTCAACCCATCAGCAATATTCCCTCTATAATTCGTCAGGGTGTTCTTTCTTATAAGTGCGTTACAGCAATGAAACACACATCGATTGCTATGGAAGACGTGCAATCTCGACGGGATAATGTAATCATCCCAAATGGTGGTCCATTGCATTCTTATGCGAATGCATACTTCGACCCACGTAATCCAATGATGTATAAGCGACAAAGTATGGCTCAGTCCCTGTGTGTATTGGCCATTTCTTCGGTTGTACTAGACTTCAAAGGGACTGTTATTTCAGACGGAAATGCGGCCAGTGAATATAGTCGGTTCTATTCACCCGAAGAAGGAATCAAAAAACTAAATTTTGCCCAAATCTATAGTAAATGGTGGACTGACGATGATCCTTATGAACAATTAAAGAGGAAACGAATCAAGTGTGCAGAAATATTGGTTCCAGATAAAATAGATTTTGAATATATCATCGGTGCTATTGTCGTGAATGAAAAAGCACAACATGATTTGGAATCGCTTGGCTTCCAGAAAACAATCATGGTACATCCCAAAGTATTTTTTTGGAGGGAGGGATAATTATGAAAATACTACTCGGAAACATATTTGACAGTAAATGTAGTACATTGGTAAATACCGTGAACTGTGTAGGTGTTATGGGTAAAGGTATTGCCTTGGAATTCAAAAAAAGATACCCTTATATGTTTAGTGAATACCAGTTGCTCTGCAAAGAAGGAAAAGTACAGCCTGGACATCCCTACCTTTATCGTGATTTGGCCGGTGCTTCCATAATCAACTTCCCTACAAAGGATAATTGGAGATCTCCTTCGAAATTCTCATATATTATTGAGGGACTGGAGTGGTTTCGACAGTCATACCAGGAACTAGGGATCTCCTCTGTCGCTTTTCCTCCCTTAGGCTGTGGAAACGGTGGGCTGAGTTGGGATGATGTTGGCCCTAAAATGTATGAGGAATTAAAAGATCTGCCCATTGAAATTGAAATATACGCTCCCTATGGTACCCCTATAGAAAAATTATCTCCTGATTATTTGGAAAAAGCTAGATCAGATTGCGAAAAAACTGAAGGCACGAGAATGCTCCCATTTAATAACAAGTGGCTTCTAATCCTTGAAGTAGTGCATCAAGTAAACAAACAACAATACTCTCTCCATGTTGGTAGAGTTATCTTCCAGAAGATTTGCTATGTGCTCACTCGATCTGGGGTTAAAACCGGCTTCAATTTTACCAAAGCAAGTTATGGCCCTTACTCTATACAAGTGAAAGAAAGCATTACAGCTTTATCCAATGCAAATCTGATGGTTGAAACTCAATATAATGGGCAGAACATGGTGGAAACACATGTAACCTCAAACTTTGTGTTTGATTCCACATTATATTCCACTGAAGAACTTCAATGCTTGGATAGGACTGTAGATCTGTTTTGCCGGATTAAAAACACGAACCAAGCTGAAATGATGGCAACGGTAATGTTTTCTTACGACAGTCTTCTAAAACAGAGGAAAAAAGTGACCGAAAAAGACATTTTTGATGATGTCATCGATTGGAAAAAGCATTGGAAAGAATCAAAAGAAGACGAAATAAAGCGCACTATTCGCAGTCTTTTGATTCTTGGTTGGATTCGGCCCGAAATAAGCTTCTCAACAGATGAAGATAGCTGAAGAACCTGTTATATTCCACAATGTTTTTAGTTGATCTATTAGATATGTAATTTTTATATAATCAACTTAAGCATTCAACAATCATCTATTCGTTTTAAAAACGCATCCTTGATATTTCAGTTCTAAAGATCAAACGAAACACCCCCTTATGTTTATTTTACAGACGAGTAATAAGCATCTCAGGCTGCAACTTTTTTGGAGATAGCAAAACCTCCCCGTGTAGTTCTATTATCCTACACGGGGAGGTTTTATTACTGTCTACTTTTTATGAAATCCGACCAACACTCATCGGCACGTATCTTCCAAATATATAGCCATTATGCACTATAGCTTACGTCAACCTGATTATTGTAGCCTCTCGGAGTCGCCTTAAGCCAACATGTTCCACTTACAACACCTTGGAGGCTTACTTTAAACGACAGTCTTGAATAAGAGGCCGAATATTCTAATTGTACATCACTATAGTCATAACCGATCGTGTAAACGCCCCAATCACGCGCCATTACGATACGATTATTCACTAGGTCTACATAATATTCAGCATCAATGGTGGTTGTATCCATGCTGACCAACCAAGACCCAGCTGTTCGTGCTGCCCCTGATACTCGTTTAATCGAAATACTTGCTTCATTCCCATTTTTATCAATGAATTTATGCGTGACGCTTTCTTCATCCTGAAGTTGGTCAAGATTATAAAAAGAGACTTTCCCATTATTCCCAACTGCATACGGCTTCTCTGCCATTGCAAATGCGTGTGGTTGCATTACTCCCACACACATTACAAAAGCGGCAATAATCGAAGTTATTCTTTTGAAAAGGTTTTTCTCATAAGTATCTCCTCACTTCCTGTTTTTGGTAAAAAGCATTATCACTGCACTAATGATAACGGCAATTCCTATGATGTAGAGCACTCCAATCGTTGACATACTAACACTGAAAATCGGCTGCGGCAAAATACCGATCATACTTCCGATAATCAGCAAAATCAACGATACTACTACTGCTACAAATAAAACAACTCCAACTTTTTTCATAAAAGTCGCTCCTTTATAAAATCAAAGAGAACTATTCTTCTGCATGGGAGTCACCTTCCTTGATTCCAACTTCATTCAAAACGCTCGGCGTTCTTTACTGCGGGATTCCCCGAATGATCTTATTATCCGCAGGTCAAGAAATTAGCGCAACATTCAAACAGTATATTTGCGATATGCAATTCAACGCTGTTGCTGTTGCATTAAAAAGTCGAATTGCTATGATTTGACCGGACAGAAGATTATTTTGGAGTTCCACTGAAACTTTTGGCAGTGAGATTGGGGAACCTTTGTACGCCGTCCTGGAGGCATCAGCCTCCCATGGTCTCTGAAACGAACAGATAAACAAGAAAGATCCCCCACAGGATGCTCTCGGCGGCGATCAGATACCGCAGGTGTTTCTGTAACCGGCCGGGATCGATCTTCTCTTTTTTCAGGAAATTCAAGGTCTGCGACCGGAACGCTTCGAGTTCTTCTGCGTCCATCTCGGTTTTCATGCAGAACCTTTTCCCAAAGAAAAGCTGATACAGCCCATAATAGATGGAGATTAGGATCAAAAACGAGGTAAGGCTCACGAGCGCTGGCTGTGTCCAGCTTACGACGGCGCCTTCTCTGAGCGTGAGGTCTCTGTAAAAGATAAGCTCACTTAACCCCATTGCAAACAGCAGAAGATCCCAAACCAAAAACGTATAGAGTGTCTTTTTCATTTTCTATACCTGCAAATCTTAACCACCAACAGCTTGGTAGTAATCAGTCTCTGTCAAAAAAGGCGTAGATGCTCCACTATTATAGTACGACAAAGTCTGATGGTAGCAATGCGTATAATAAGAATTATCGTGAACAAACAACACCTCATATGTAAGGCTATTAACCACTACTCTTTCATATGTTGAGGTATCAACAGCTTTTTTTAGCATATATTCGGCAACAGAAAATGCGACGAATGCTGATATACTACTTTTTCCAAGAATTACTTTAGCAAGTGATGCGGCAGTGCGGCATTGAATAATTTCCTGTCTTGTGATTGTTACAGGACCAGGTGTGCCAACATAACGATGTTTGTATTGCGAACCCGTTATCTCTGACCCCGCTGGAACAACGCTATACTGCGATTCGTAAATCTTCTTGTACAACTTATAATCCGCTTTTAGTTCTGATGTCGAAACCGAGCCGTCTTCTATTGTTTTAATCGTCATCACTCCGTTTGGAGCAATTGTACGAATCATCGTTGCGTCAGGGAAAACAATTGTTTCAACAACATTTTCCCCATCCATCCGATAGGAAATATTTAATCCATTACTAGCGTTTGCGGCTGCCGCATTGATGGTCAGCATCGAAAACATCAAAGCCAATGCTACGCACAGTGAAACAAAGCGCTTCGTTAATGTCATTTTAAGTCATCTCCTTTTATTTCGGTATAAAATTTTACAGCATAACGGATAAGGTACTTCGCAAGCATAAACAAGGAAATTACTATAACCGTTGCTATTAGTACAACTGTTAATATCTCCGGTACAGTAAATTTCATAAACACACCTCAACTGATCACCGGCTCATCTGCAAGCTCCCACCGTCTGCATGGGTGCTCCCCCCTTCCCTCTTGGTTTATATCTTCTTTTTATGGGGATTATTTATATTTACAGTATACACCGTCCTGTCAATAAAATCTATTTTATCGTCATGAACGCAGATAATTTTGTAATATATGCCGACACGCTTGTCTGTGCTTTCCCCCTCTTCTCCCTACACAGACCACCATCGTTCTTTACAGAATCAGCATTCAAACCAGAATGCGCCGCCCGCTGCTTACAGCAGCGGTACATCAGGGTTTGGGAGAAGTCCCAACAAGCATTTTGAAACCAGGCCCCCGGCCTGGTTTCAAAAATCGCAGCCTGGTACCAGGATGCACTGCTTGCCACCTCGTTTTCCTCTAGTTGCCTCGAAGATCGGAAATATCGATTACCTCATCGCATTGTTCCAATACCTTCTGATCATGTGAAACCAATAAAATGATCGCTTGCATTTTCCTTTGTTTAAGCAGCGTCATCAGCTTTTCAATGCTATCCTTGTCAAGAGCAGAAGTCGGCTCATCCAGCAAAATCAAGGAACTTTCTTTACTGAGCGCACGGACCAATGCTAATTTTTGTTTTTCACCTCCTGAAAAATTGCTTCCATTTTCATTCATTTCTTTATCCAAGAGGTAGCCAATGTCCCACACCTTTAGGAGCCTTTTCTGATTTTCGGATACAGCTTGGTTTTGTTCAATGCCAAACTGTAAATAGTCTCTGACAGACATATTTAACATAACTGGATTCTGCTCGATATAGGAGACTTTTTGCCGCCTGAGTGCTGGCATATCGAGTTGATTGATTTCAATTCCATTATAATGAATGCTGCCTGAAACCTCTCCAGAAAAAAGTCCAACAATGGCGTTCAAAAGCGTTGTTTTGCCAGTTCCGTTTTGACCGCGGAGTCCGTAAATACATCCTACGCGAAATGTGACATTACAATGGCTTAAGATAATATGACTGCCATACTGAAGAGAAAAATCTTTGACCTCGACTTGATAAATTGACTCGGGAAGCAGATCACCCTTATCTTCATCGGGCGTTTGCAAAATTTTTTCGATGCGCTGAAAAGACACCTTTGTGTCCTGGTAACTGCCGGCGATCCCTACAAAGTAGGACACAGAGCCAAGCATCATATTAAAGTACGTATTGATAACTGAAAAAAGGCCGATACTCAATACGCCCGTGCTGACCTTATAACCACCAATTCCAATGATGAATAGATACGCCAGTATAATGACAACCTGATTGAGATTTGTAAATAGATAGTCTACACTTATAGAATGAAGAGAAGCGGTGAGAAGCTTTTCAAATGAGCAGCCAAGACGATCGCTCATTTCAGAATACAGCGTATTCCGCTTAACATAAGAAAGCTTGTTGATTTGTTCTGCGCAGCTGGATGCATACTTGTTGAGACGCTGCTTCAAGGCGGCTTTTGCGGTATGCATCTTGTTTTTGTTTAGGAGGAACGTGCAAATATAGAAAGGGATCAACAATAGGATAATAACGCAAAGTAATTTATCTGCGCGAAACACGATCACTGCACTGGCGATGATTGTTGCAGCCTGCAAAAAGAAGTTGAAAATGTTGGAAATCAAAAAGTTGACAACCGCATTGCTGTCCCGGTTGATCTGATCAATATAATAAGCGCAATCAATATTGCAGTAGTAAGCATACTTTGATGTAAAGATCTTTTGGAATATAAGATTGTTGATTTGATGGACCATCCGTTGTCCCAGGTTTGTGGATACCAAGGACTGGAGATAACGCAGGGCGATTTTCAGAAAATTAGCGATTGCAATGATTAAAATGAATGCAACAAACGAATCAAAGCGGATCCCTGCGATCAGCTCATCAATATAAAGACCGGAGAGATAGGGTGTAGCAACTCCAACTGCCCACAAAAAGAAAACAATAAAAATTTGAGAAAAGACAAGCTTATAATGAGACCGTACAATCCGCATGATCGCACAAACGACTTCTTTGTTTTTCATATAAATAAAGAGATAAACGCAGGATGCACTCTTAAGATCATGGGTCAAAAATACATCCTGCGTTTACTTGATTATTGCAATTTTCAAAAATACTGTCTATCAAAACGGCATCTTTACGATATGCAGTTTGGGGATGTCGTCTGCGTTAAAAACGCAAACTGCTATAAACCATGTGATTTTACTTACTGGTCAGCCGTACAGCCCCAAAAAAAGAAGCAGGGCTTCTGTGCACGAGGATCGCAAGGCCCTTCCGGCCAGTCAACAATACAAGCAGAAAACACCTTGCAAACTCCATCGTCCGTAAACTCAGCACAGTTTTCAGAAGACAAAACCAAAATTTCCATAACAGCCTCCATTAACCTTGGAATTGAGGACAGGCCGGGGGGCCATCCTGGATACACGCATCCAGAACTTCACAGACCGGGGAGCAAAAGTGGATGAAGCAATGCTCCTGAGAAGCAACAGGGAAAACCAAAACTTCCATAATACAATCTCCTTTCATAAAATTATATATTATATCAGCAATTTAAACTCCATCAAACTGCCAATATAATCACACATATTCTTCGGAAGCCTGCCGGGACCGACTGAGCATTGCCTCTGTACACCGGACAAGATATTCCTGCATCCCAAACTTAATGTGCTTACACGTCATGTTTCCTTCTAGCCGCTGGTTGGGACAACCGCCCAAGCAAGTGGGTAGCATTTTACAGGCTTCGCAGTCAGGATACATTGCTATGTCGAAAGAGGAATACGCATCGATCAAATCGGTCCGGTAAATGTAATGATCCGGTGTATTGATATTGCCAACGGCTTTTTCGGGAATGCCAATATCATTCCAGCATTTATACAGAGCTCCTGTGTCGTCAATGACCCAGCCATTATAAAAGTCTGCCGTACAGGCGTTTTTCTTGGGCATTGGGTACATAGAGCTTAAAGGAATCTGCTGCCGGAGCAGAAAATCAAGATTGATCTTGGAATACTGCTCGTTGGAAAGACACTTTTCCTGCTCGTAGACATCATTTTGGGTCGTGACCAAGCCAAGATACGGATGTACATTTTGCAGCAGATCTTTTTCCCGCAGTGTTTCCACAACCTGGTCGGCAGATGCAACGTTATCATAGTCAACATTGATACGGAGATTGATAGGCAAAATACCTTTGGTCTCCACCAGATGTTCCATGATCACGTCGTATGTTCCCTGCCCGTTGGCCATTGGGCGGCGGGTGTCATGGATCTCTTTCGGCCCATCCACCGTGATTTGTGCAGATCGGACATGATACTCTTTGAGTTTTTCTGCCACTTCTTTGGTCAGCAGATAGCCGTTTGTAACAATACTGGCAGAATATTGCACATCTTTATCTTTGCAAAGCGCCATAATGCGCTGGGACAAGCTTTCAATCACCGGCATCCCAACAAGTGGTTCCCCTCCAAACCACGAAACCGAAAGATACTTTACTCCTCCAAGATGCTTTTCGATGAATTCTATCAGGTGGTCCTGTGTGCTCTGATCCATTAGGCGGTTGCCGTAGTGCCCCTGTTCAAAGCAGTATACACATCGAAAATTGCAGGCCATTGTAGGGGCGATCGTCAGCGAAAGAAGATCTTTGTTGTAGCGCCCCAGCATCATATTGGTTTTGATCAGGAACTTCTCGTCCACCTCTGCTGGCAGCAGATAACCGCATTTCAAAAGATTCTTGAGGAACTCCGCATCCTCAATTTCTTTTCCCGTCTCCTGAAACCCCTTATACTGCTTATACTGATCTTCATGCACTACTGCCAGTGCACCAGTGCGTGAGTTGTAAAATACAATCTGATCTTTGCCCAGGTCATCATAAATGAAGTTGTAGGCAGATTCCTTTAGGTGCATTTTAATCCCTCCTGTGAACAACTTTTGTCTGGCAGCCCTTATTCCAGCGCTTTGGTCGTCTTTATATTAGCACTGTTGAGAGATGAATTTGGCATTTTTCAGTACAAACAGGCTTTTGTGCAGTGAAAAAGGGAATTGTGACAGCTGTGGTATCCTCCACACAAAAAGGACATCAAAAAACGCGGCTTCTTGTCGCGCTACTTTTGGTAAATTAACACATATATAACAAAAGTGACCTTGGTTCATTCACCAAGGTCACTCAATCCCTAAGAGCCACAAAACGGAAACATTCAACGTCTTTGCTATCATCTTTATCTCATAATCAGCAACAAAGCGAGTGCCGATCTCAATTCTACTGATACAGTCTCTTTCTAATTTCCACTCCTTCCAGCTTTAACCGTACAGCCAACGCTTTCTGTGATAGATGCATCTTGATTCGAGCTTCTCGAATGCGTTCTCCGCTAATATTTTTCTTGCCATTAAAATCATAGATTTTCATAGGCACGCCTCATTTTATGCTAATCATCAGAACTTTTCTTGACTTTAGCATAAATCCAAGCTTTAATTGTGCTAAAGATAAGCACATCTTAAAAAATCATTGACAGAGTGAGGCAAATAGCTGTATGGTAAAAAGAAAAAGGCAAGTCGAAAGGTGCGTGTCTCTTATGAGAATTGCTATTCTTGATGATGATCCGCGATTCTCTGATCAATTATATCAGAAAATCAGTATGGGGTTTGCAAAACGAGATTGGGCTTTAAACTGCCGTATTTTCTCCCATCCGCAAGATCTGCTAAATTCTAATCTTGGCACTCTGCACGCTGTATTTTTGGATGTTGATATGCCAGAGATGAACGGCCTGGAGGTTGCCTCTCAAATCCGTCAGCACTACCCCGACCTTATATTGGTATTTATAACGGCCTTTTTGCAATTTGCCCCCAGTGGATATAAAGTTAGTGCTTTCCGTTATATTTTGAAAGAAAACTATATAGAAGAACTTGACTCCTGTCTGGATGCGATTCAAGACAAACTCTTGGACGGCAAGGAAACGATCGTGGTTGACTCAAAAAACATTCAGATTGAAATTCCCTTACGAGACATTTTATACGTTGAGGGTACTCCCTATCGTTGTGTTTTATTACACACAACAGAAGCTGCTTCCCCTGTATTAGAGTGCCGTGGAAAAATGAACGATTATACCGAACGGTTGTATGGCAAAGGCTTTATTCGCCTGCAAAAAAGTTTTCTCGTTAATATGTCTTATATCAGCAAAATTTCAGGATATACAGCGCAATTACGAAATGGCGAGATCTTAAAGGTCTCTGAAAAAGATTACAAAGCAATCTGTGCAGAGTATCTTATGTGGAAAGGCCGCCGCTTATGAGTTATGAACTATCCCTCCTCTTAAACTATTTTGTAGTATTTATCGAAGTTTTAGCTTTTATAGTTTTTTCCGGCGCTTTCTTTCAGAAAAAGATCACCTCAAGTAAATTTATACTCTCTGCCGTTGTGTTGACGGGTCTGAACTTTATTTGCCTGGCGATTTCAGAGTCAAATGTGTTTTTCAAGCTGGTGCTTCTCACTTGTGTTGACTCGCTTTGGCTCGTTGTAATATACCGTGTTCCTTCGATAAAATGTATCGCAATTTCAGTTTTGTTTTCATCATTTATAAACATTGCCGACAATTTCTTTTTTATGGCCATTACAATTCTGAAAAATATCACCATGCAAGAATTGTATCGTGACCCATATGGATACTATCTGATTTGTTATATTGCAAAGATCTTTGAAATATTGCTATTTACGATTTTCAAATCAGCTGTAAAACAACGATTTTATTTTCATCACACCACATGGAAACACTGGTTGAAAATTTTTGTTTTGCCCATTGTCTCTATGTTTATTGCCGTTTTCTTGTGGCATTTATATTGGATTGTCCCTTTTGCTGCAAGAGAAATCTTATTCTGCACAATTGCTTTGTTTATAATGAATGCTTTTGCATTTATTATGCTAAATTATTTGGATCGAGAACAGCAACTTATTCAAGATAATACAGTTTTGACACAAAACATCAAATATCAAAACGATATTGTTGAAGCTTGGGCAACCGCCTATAAGAACCAGCGAAAAATGACCCATGATTTTCAAAATCAACTCAGCATCATTTACGGCTTGGCAGAATGCGAAGCTCCTCATGGCGAATTGTTGCCCTATATTCAAACGGTCATGAAAGATAGTATAAGCACTTCACTGATCGTTAAGACGGGCAGGCTGGTTGTAGATGTGCTTTTGAGTCAGAAATACTATATCGCGCAGTCAAAAGGGGTTCACTTCTTATTTCAATTGGATGATCTCACCTGTTTTGGACTGAAAGATGAGCATCTTGTTGTTGTCCTCTCTAATTTGGTTGACAACGCCATTGAAGCTTGTGAGAAGATCACAGATGATAAAAGTAAAAAAATCACCCTTGTGATGAAAGTAAAAGAAGAGAGCAGTTTTCTTTATATTGAAAATACGACCGCATTTCCTGTAAAAGTTTTAGACAATCAAGTTGTGCTGCCTTCCAAACGATCCGAAGAACACGGCTACGGATTGAAGAATGTTGCTGCAATTCTAAATCGTTATAAGGCCGTTTTTGCCGTGGCCTATAAAGAAGATTCGAGCCTATTTTGCTTCTCTGCCCAAATTCCTGAAACTCTTTCATAAGCGTATACCGATTTCACTGCAAAAATAGCCAATCTCACTGCAAAATCTACATATAGTTCTAAAAATGTGTTATATACTGTCCAAAGAGAGGTATAAAACAGATGCTTCATAGCATTTCCCGCCGATTGACCGAATGGTTTTTCCGGCACAATTGGATCGAAGAAAACAATTACACCTGGTGTCTTTATGTAGTTGAAAAAAAACTTCTTCAATTCTGTTTTCTTCTGATCCTGTCGATTTGTTGCATTATTTCTAATCAATATTTCAACACGCTTGTTTTTATGGCAACAATGTATTTTTTGCGTCGGCGAATGGGTGGATGGCATGCTCCTTATAATTGGATGTGTATCCTGCTGACCACAGTAACAACCTTCATTGTTCTTTATATATTCGCCCCTGTTCTGATGCGCATAAATTCGCTCACCATGTGGACACTTGATATCCTATTGATTCTAGCTGCATTTAGAACCAACCCTATTTATCCGCCGCAACTACACTTTGAACAAGAAATCATATCTTCAAACCGGAAAAAAAAGAATTTCACACTTGTCTGTATTACAATCATACAAGTCATTTCTGTCCAGCTTGGGTTCCCTCAGGTACTGATTTTTAGTTTTAATGGCATACTAGTCAGTATACTGCTTATAGTGGCCGAGAAAATCAAACAGAAGCATGGAGGTTTTTTGTATGAAGCTGTTGAATAACATCGGAAAAGAAATCCTGAACCGCGCCATTGTTCTCGAGCGATTTGGCTGGCCTCCTTCTTGCATGGGAGGCGTATATCAGCCCGAGCGTCCCGTTTGTAACTATCCCCAGCCGGATCATGAAACTCCTCCCAAAGAACCCAACAAGTAAAATAATGGACACAAAGACCTCAAACGAAGCTTCCCATATCCCTATTTGGAATATACAGAAGAGTCGTTTGCGGTCTTTTTTATTATTTTCACCGCAGATCTTTCTCACATGAAAAGGAGGTCCTTATGCAGAACGATTTTCGATCCGAGCTGTACATTTCTACCTGCCCCCGATGCGGCCACCCGCCTCATGTGTGGAAAGATCATCGTCACCGGTTTGCAAAAATGTTCCAAGTGCAACCGGCACTGGGTCATCCAGATGGAAAAGAACAAAATATCTGTCACACGGGCATCCCTCTATTTTGAAGAGTTTGCCTGAGACCCATTCAAACTGAATATTGCATGAGACATATTGTATCTGCGTCGGATTGGGTTTAGCCCTCAGGGACGGAATTCAGGAGTCAAGAGTTTGTCAGATAGGACTGGACCGGCTATAGGCCGGACGAGACCGGCAGACGGAAGCGATTTCTTTAGAGAAATTGCGGCTGTCTGCCGGTCTTTTTTGCGTTTCGGGATCTGCTTCCGTCGCCCCTTTGGGAGTGACGTATGCGCCGAGGCTGGGAGACGTACATCGCCCGATATCCCTGAGCGCCAGATTTTGCACGTTCATTCACACGTCAAGATCTGGAGGGTAAACCCATGCGCTTTAATCCTGTGGAATGCGGAAAGAGAATGAAAGCTTTGCGCGAAAGCAAAAACCTCACACAAATGCAGCTTGCCGAGCAGCTCAATATCAGCCTAAATCATGTAAAAGCGCTGGAGCACGCCAGAAGGCTGTTTTCTATTGATCTTGTTATCGAGATCTCTGCATTTTTTGATGTATCGCTGGACTATCTCCTTTTGGGAAAAACAAAAAGCACCAGCCACGTCCACTCTGAACTGAACGCTGCGATCGAAATTTTAGAACGCATAAAGAAAGAACTGTAACAAGGTTCTCTTAGAGGGAACCAAAGGCTCCCTGCAAGAGAGTTCCGACAGGAGAAATTCTGCGGTATCATACATTCACAGCCAGGGCATTCCCCAGACAGGGCGAAGCCCCAAACTGGAAGCCGCACCTTGAAAACTGAATATCATTCCTCTGGACAGAACAATGAAACTTCCGTAACTCGCGGCCCGGCCACAAAGAAGGCGGGGTGGCTGAAACGCCAATGAGACCGGTGAAACTCCGGGAACCAGAGTGCATTCCAACCCCACCGGGCGTCGAGGACAAATAGGGTGGGAACTTAACGCAAACCTTTCAAAGCCCACCGCCGGGATCCTCCTATTGCAAGTCAAGAAATTAGCGCAACATTCAAACGGCATATTTGCGATATGCAATTCCGCGCTGTTGCTGTTGCATTAAAAAGTTGAATTGCTATAAATCCAGGCCGTGGGCTTTTCCATATCGAACATTCATCTCAACGACACGGAGGTGTTTTCCATGAGCCGTACTTTCACCGATGAATCGACCCTGACCACCCTCTGCCCCCGCTGCCTGAATGCATTTCGGAACACCCGCGGCATCCGTGTCCGCCGTGCCGATCCCTGGCAATTCACCAAAGAGCCTTGCACCTACTGCCAGACAAACTTCGGCTACGACTACTACATCCAGCCCACCAGCCCGAAAGCCACCTCCTTTAAGAAAGGACACTTCGACGATGAATCCGAATGTGCTTAAGAGCGACCCGGAATTTCAGAGCAAGATCCCGCCCCTTACATTTGAAGAACTGAACCAGCTGGAAGCAAACATTCTACGGGATGGACGCATCCTCAACCCTATCATTGTATGGGAGGGCCTGATCGTGGATGGGCACAACCGTTACACGATCGCCAAGAAGCACCCAGAGATCCCTTTTACCATCCACGAGAAAGAGTTCGCCAGCCGCTATGAAGCGATCATCTGGATCTGCAAAAATCAGCTGGGGCGGCGCAATCTCACCCCGGAACAAAAGAAGTACCTTATCGGAAAACAGTATGAGGCTGAGAAAATGAAGCTAGGGGGAGATCACGGAAACAGCCGTAGTTCAAACGGCACATTTAGCCCAAATCCCCAAAATGGGGATTTGGGTAACAGCCGAACAACTTGTAAAAAAATTGCCGCCGAAAACGGCATTAGCAAGAACACAGTCCTTCGTGCAGAACAGTTTTCCAAAGGTGTAGACGCCGCTGAAGAAGCCGTTCCTGGCACACGGCAAAAAGTGCTTTCCGGTGAGGTCAAACCTACCGCCTCCGAGATTGCATCCGTTGCCCGTGCCCCTCCGGAAGTCCGTGCGGCGCTGGTCGCTGCAATCTGCAAAGCCAAAGAGCCGCTGTCACAAAAACAGAAATCTCCCCCAGCCACAACCACACCGCTGTCCGATGCCGGTACATCTGATGAAGATGCAACATCCGCTCCAGCTCCATCTGAGCCGACTTTTCCACCAAAAGCAGGGGAATCGTTGAAAGCTGACCGCCAGCAGATTCTTGAGATCGCAAATGGGCGCTACCATGCCAAACAGCTTGCGGACGGAGCGGCCATGCTCTGCGAAGTATCCGGTGCCGTCAATAGTATGATCCGACGCTGGGAGAGTGTTTTTCGGGACTATCCCGACCTTCTGACCGATGCAGGCAATCGTGCTGTGGTAAAGAGAACGATCCAGAAGGTCAAAGACTATCTGCAAAGATTGGAGGATACGATATGAGCCATTTGAACTGCCTTTGCACCATGCCTGAGATCACTGACGAAGCCGTTATTGAAGCGCTCTTTGCGCAGCGGCCGTATGAGGAGAAGGTCCTCAACAGCGCCTATCTGGAGATCCCTGCCGAATACCAGAGGGAACTGAGCATCCCGAACATTGAGCGGATGTCCGCAGAGTTCACCGAATGGATCGCCAACCCTCCCAAGGTCAGCTACCGGGATGGTCACTACTACGTTTTTGATGGGCAGCACACCCTCATGACCCGCAAATCCATGAATGGAGGTGCAGACCTCCCCATCATCTGCAAGGTGTACTATGGGCTGACGCAGGAGGAAGAAGCCATCCTCTTTTCCCGGCAGACCGGCGTTTCCGCACCTCTGACCGCCGGCGCAAAGCTGCGTGCGGCTTTGTTTGGCAAGGACGCCGAAGCCATTGCATTCCTGAACGCCACCGAAAGCACCGGCTTGCAGCTGGGTCTGGACAGCTACCGCGCCCCATGGAAGATCATCTGCATCCGCACCGCCTTCAAGGAGTACAAGACCTATGGCGCAGACCTCTACAAAGAAGCTCTGACCATGCTGGCAAGAGGATGGGAGGGAGACCCGGATTCTCTCCGCTCCGGTATCCTTCAAGGAATGATGCGTTTTGTGGCCCTCTATCAGGGAGAGTATGACCCGGAGCGTCTGGTCAAACGTCTGCACACCGTCCACCCCATGACCCTGGTACGGGATGAAAAATCCCTGAGCGGCACCGTTCGCCACAAGTATATGGTGCTGATCCTGCGCACCTACAGCGGTGTCAGCCGCCGCCGCAACCTGCCTATCAAGCCGTAATGCTACTTTCCCAGTCCTAGGGGGGTTCTTCTCACTGCAAAGGCCGCCCATAGGGGCTGCTTTTGCCTACATAAAAAGGGGGACAAGCCGCTGAAAAGTCTGAACATCCACCGTGGTGAGATCTATTTTGCAGACCTCGACCCGCACAGTGGCTCCGAGCAAGGAGGAAAACGCCCTGTTATTGTTTTGCAAAATAATATAGGAAACAGATTTTCCCCCACCGTGATCGTTGCAGCTGTGACCTCAAAGATCTCCAAAAAGCCAACTCAGCCCACCCATGTCCTCGTGGACAAAAACCCTGCGTTCCGCTGTCCATCGATCGTGCTGTTGGAGCAGATCTTCACCATTGATAAGGAGCGCATCTGCAATTTTATGGGGATGACCACTGACCAGGAAATGCAGCAAATCGAGAATGCCCTAAAATGCAGCCTGGCCCTGGAACAGGAATGCACGCCCCATGCAATACAGGAGGGATCGACCGTTGCCAGAAAAAACTCTTCATCCGTGTGATGCCTACCGTATCATGCTTCGGGATTACCCGGATGTCCTGAATATCGAACAAATGTGCAAGATATTGGGGATCAGCACCAAAACCGGCTATGCACTTTTGAAGAGCGGAAAAGTCCAGCATTTGAGGATCGGGCGCTTCTACCGCATTCCCAAAGCGCATCTTTTAACCTATCTGATCGCATTTGCACCCGACAACATAGCGCAGACGTGACATCCTTGCATTCTCTCCTGCTGTTTTATACACTGGTGGTGTCAGCAGCAGAAGTTCCATAAATTCAAGTGGATGCACAAGAACAGGAGGAGACACCATGGTAGCAGGGCATCTGCAAGAAAAAAACAACTTCTATTACATCGTTCTGAGTTACAAGGATGAAACCGGAAAGCGAAGGACCAAGTGGGAATCAACGGGCCTACCGGTCAAGAAAAACAAAAAGAAAGCCGAGGCTCTTTTGCAGGAACGTCGGAGGAACTTTATCCCCCCAGTCACTGTAGCCGAAATCCGTTTAGACGAGGACATTCTTTTTGCCGACTTCATGCTGAAATGGCTGGACGTCACGAAAAGCACGATCCAGCTCACGACCTACGCAAGCTATCAGGGAATGGTAGAGCACATTATCGTTCCCTATTTCCGCAAACACAGCATCAAGCTGGTAGAGCTGAAAGCCACCGATCTACAGGATTTCTACGCCAAGCAGCTGGAGCGGGTCAAGCCAAACACCGTGATCCACTATCACGCAAATATCCATAAAGCCTTGAAGTATGCGGTCAAGATCGACCTGATCCCCTCAAACCCGGCAGATAAGGTCGAACGTCCAAAAAAGGACGATTTCAAAGGCAGCTACTACACTGCCGAAGAGATCCACGCCCTGACCGAGGCGGCATATGGAACCAAACTGGAGATACCGGTCCTTTTGGCATCCTTCTACGGCCTGCGCCGCAGCGAGGTGCTGGGGCTGAAATGGGATGCCATCGACTTTGAAGCCAATACAATGGAGGTCAAACGTATCGTCACACAGGCATCCATTGACGGCAAAAAAGTCCTTGTTCAGGCCGACCGTGCAAAAACCAAATCCAGTCTGCGCACCCTGCCTCTGGTGCCGCCCATCCGTGACCGTCTGCTAGAGCTGAAAGGTCAGCAGGAGACCTACCGCCGTCTGTGCCGCAGCAGCTACAATCCAGACTATCTCGGCTATCTGTGTGTGGACGAGATCGGGAACATCCTCCGCCCCAATTATGTTTCCGAGCAGTTTCCAAAGCTACTGGAGAAAAACGGTCTGCGCCCCATCCGCTTCCACGATCTGCGCCATAGTTGTGCCAGCCTTCTTCTAGCAAACGGC
>OHSP01000204.1_pt1 | contig 39414 bp, 30 predicted proteins | sample 1578711 | NCBI WGS metagenome assembly OHSP01 (sample SAMEA3879584, study PRJEB24766) | human gut metagenome | biome: human-associated habitat; feature: feces | place: USA | collected 1985/1987
GACCGGCGGCATCCTCTTGGCTCATGAAGTCGGCAAAGCTCTCGGAACGCGGGCTATCTTCACGGAACGGGAAAAGGGCGTCATGACTTTGCGCCGCGGTTTCCATATCGAACCGGGTGAACGGGTCCTTATCGTCGAAGATATCGTAACCACCGGCGGATCGGTCCAAGAAGTCGTCGATGTCGTTAAAAAAGCCGGCGGCGTCATCGTCGGTGTCGGCCTCCTCGTCGACCGCAGCGGCGGCAAGGCTGAATTCGGCGTGCCGAAAGACAAGGTACAGGCCCTGCTTCACTTGACGGTGCCGACGTACAAGCCGGAAGAATGCCCTCTGTGCAAACAGAGTATCCCCATGACAGAACGGGGAAGCCATCATTTAAAATAATCTGGGTCAGGAGTTGTTTTATCCATGGAAATGTTATCGGCCATCGCCCCGTTTTTTTGTGGCCGGTTTGATGGGGACCATATTTGCCCGGTTTACGGGAATGAATATGAGCATGTGTGTCCTCCTCCTGTTTTTGTATATGGGAGCCAAACCGGTCGAAGCTATCTCGGCTATGTTGATGTTTAACGTCTTTACGTATTTTACCGTCTATTCGCAGCTCCACGTCATGCGGATCAAAAGCTTTGCCTTTTTCCCGGGCGTGCGGCTGGCCATTCCAATCTTAATTACCGTCGGAGTGGCAGCACTGAATCCCTTTGTCGGTATCGCCTTCTTTATCCTCGTGTTCCTACTGGAAATCTTTGCGAAGATTTACCGGGAAATGAATCCCAAGTCAAGGCCTTCGAAGTGGCAGATTGTCCAGATGGTCATTCCCGCCGGTGTCTTAGTGACGATAGGTGCGGCTGCAGTTCAGTTTATTCCGGAAAATTATTACTATATCGTCGGCGGCGTTGCCATTTTGCTGTACGCTGCCATCATGTGGCGCATGGGCGATCGGCGTAAGGGTACGGCTTGGTGGGACAAGTGGCTTTACCTGTCGGCTTTGCTTACCGGCCTCAGCGGCATTGATGGGACGGATTGGCTTACGGCTATGCGCCGCAATCCTGAATCGGTCCTGTCTAAATGCTTCCCCATCGTCATCAATGGGGCCATGTTGATTGCCCTGGTGGCCTCTTACGCCATGTACCGTTATTTTTCAATCGGTGCCTTATTTGCCACCATCGGTACGGCTGTCGGTATTCGCCTGTTCGGTCTATATGAACATCCCGGTAAGGGCAGCTTCTCGTACCTCACCTTGGGAGTCGCCGTCTTGACTGCTCTGGTATTCATGATCGTCCAGCCTGTACCCCACGGATTCCCCATCGTGCCTATGGCTGATGAAACAGGTTTCTTTAGCTTTTAAATGAGTGAGGATGCATCGTCTTGATGAGTTCTCCTTGCATTAGGTATGAGCCATCCGTAAATATCATAATAATGTGCCATCCCCTTACGTTAGATTTAAGGATTAACGTAAGGGGATATTTTTTAGAAAAGTGTAGTTAGAAGCTAGAGAGCTGTTGTCATAAATATTTACAAGGGAGACAGGATATGGGACCTTAGCGAACGAATATAATAAAGATAGAGAGCATAAGGCGATTTTATGAATCCGGCAGCAATCGTGGCGGCCAAGGAGGCGTTCGGTTCTGTCGAATCGAAACCGGAGAAGATCATCTTTTACAAGTGCGCGTGGAGATGAACTTTTGATTACCGTATGTTACTTGGAAAATATATAATACTTTGCAAGGTCTGAGGAGGTACGATTGATGTTCGATAAATCTAAGTTAGCGGACGTTCTGGTTCGATACAAGAAAGATTTCTTGCCTAAGCGCTGGGAACGGGAAAAATACAAATGGGAAGCGGTTAAATGTTTTCAAGACAACTGGGATGCAGAGGCGGATGATTTTGCCGCCATGCTGGAAAAATCCCTGGCCAAGACCGATAATCTGCTTACTTCTAGGAATAACTTTCCCAAAGGTATGATTACCGGATTTGCCAAGAATGCTCCCGAGGAAGTCCGTGCCATGTATAGGGATCTCTTTGATGAGCGTAAGGAAGTTTATGATCGCATTGCTGCCTTTAAGAAACAGTCTTCTGCTCTGCACGATACATACGGCAACGGAGCTAAACAGCACTATCAAAATGAAAATGCCATAACAACCTATCTTTGGCTGCGGTATCCGGATACATACTATATTTATAAGCTCAGCGAGGTAAAAAAAGTAGCTGATGTCTTAAACAGTGATTATCGGTTTAAGAAGGGAGCCTATAGGGATAACCTTCAACATTTTTATAAATTCTATGATGAAATCTGTGCGGAACTGAAGCAAGATACGGAGCTGGTGGAGCTCTTTCGAAATCATCTTAACGATGACTGCTATCCGGATCCGGAGTTGAAAACACTGACCTTCGATGTCGGCTTCTATATCAGTCGGGACTATTCCAAAGACGATAGGAATGAATATGATGGATGGTGGCCGAAAGCCTCGGAGTATGATCCGGGATTGACGGAAGAGGAATGGGTGATGCTCTTGCAGGATAAGGAGGTCTTTAACGAAAGTTGCCTCCAAATTATGAAACGGCTCAAAGATTCTGGCGGAGAAGCTACATGCACCGAGCTTTCTAGTAAATATGGAGAATCAAAGAATTTCTATAATACGAATTCATCTGCCTTGGCAAGGCGAGTTGCGGAAAAGACCGGTTGTCCCCTGCCGCCGGATCGCAATTCCAGAGACTCCAAATGGTGGCCTGTTCTGTATGTTGGAAAATACGCATCCAAGAAGGATGGAGGCGGTTTTATATGGAAACTTCGGGGACCCCTTTCTAAGGCACTTGATCAAATTGATTTGAGCGGCATCGATCTCTTCGCAGCGTCTGATGATGAAAAGGCTGAACCTTCCTACTGGTGGATGAATGCCAATCCAAAAATCTGGAGTTTTTCTGACCTCTCAGTCGGCGAAGTGGAGGCCTATACACTATACAACGAAAACGGACATAAGCGAAGAATATTCCAGAATTTTATCGATGCCAAGGCCGGTGATCTCGTCATCGGATACGAAGCGAATCCGGTAAAGCAGATTGTTGCCCTTGTCCGGGTTAAAGCAGAAAATGATGGAAAGAAGATATTTTTTGAAAAGACCGAAGGCTTGTCATCTCCTATCGACTACCAGATACTCAAGGCCAGTCCGGAACTAAAGGAGATGGAATTTTTCCGGAATCCGAATGGCAGCTTTTTTAGGTTAACCAAGGATGAGTATGAATTCATCATGGATATGATTCGCGATGAGAATCCGCTGCATCCGGACGTGGCACCGAGTCGTTATACAAAGGATGATTTTCTGTCGGAAGTCTATTTGACCGAGGAGGACTATGATCGTCTGACAGAAGTGCTGCTTAATAAGAAAAACGTCATCCTGCAGGGAGCGCCCGGCGTCGGAAAGACATTCTGTGCCAAGAGGTTGGCGTATTCTCTGATGGGGGAAAAGAATGAAAGTCAAATTGAATTCATTCAGTTCCATCAGAGTTATTCCTATGAAGATTTCATGATGGGGTACAAGCCGAATGAATCGGGCGGTTTTACGTTGAAAACCGGTGTATTTTACCGGTTCTGTCAGAAGGCTGCCAATCAACGGGATAAAAAATTCTTCTTTATCATTGATGAGATCAACCGCGGCAATCTGAGTCAAATTTTTGGGGAGCTGTTGATGCTGATTGAAAAAGACTACCGTGGTAAGACGGCGACCTTGGCCTACAATGGCATGCCTTTTTCCGTTCCGGAGAACCTTTATATCATCGGCATGATGAATACGGCTGACCGAAGCCTGGCCATGATTGATTATGCCTTGCGGCGGCGGTTCAGCTTCTTTGAACTCGAACCGGGCTTTGAGTCCAAGGGGTTCAGCGACTATAAAGCTGCGATGGATAACGAAACCTTTGATGAACTCATTTCCAAGGTAATCGAACTCAATGAATCGATCCGGCGAGATAAGTCCCTCGGGAAAGGATTCTGTATCGGACATAGCTATTTTTGCGGCAAGACAAAGGCGACTTGTACCGATAGCTGGATGCAGGCTGTTGTAGATTATGACATTCTGCCTATGATTTCGGAATACTGGTTTGACGAGGACAGCAAGATACAGCACTGGGATAATATCCTCCATGGAGTATTCCAATGACCAGGGATAGAAGCATATTCATAAAAAACATCTATTATATGTTGTCCTACGCCTTTACCATACTAAAACAATCTACCTACGAGACTATCGAGAAAGAGCCTTTTGATAATATCCATAACCTCTTTGCGGCGATTCTTGCCAAAGGAATCGGACGGCAGCTCAAGCAAGGCCTTTATCGAGAGTATACCCATCGAGTGGAAAATCGGCACGTCGTTCGTGGGAAAATTAATATGCCCGGGACGATGAAAAACCGCTTGCAGCATCGCCTTGCGGTTACCTGTGACTATGGAGAACTTTCCGAGGACAATCGGCTCAATCAGATTCTAAAATCGACGGTCATCCTGCTGTTGAAACAGAAGGATGTGCAGGACAAGTACAAGGCAGAACTCAAGAAGGAAATGCTGCTTTTTTCGAATGTAGCCGAGATTGATCTAAAACAGGTCCGCTTTTCGGACATTCGCTTTCAGCGCAACAACCGCACATATCAGATGCTGCTTGCCATTTCCCAACTGCTGACAGAAGGTTCACTTCTGACAACAGAACCGGGCGAGTACCGTCTGATGGGATTTTTGGATGGGCAGCGGATGAGCCGATTGTATGAAAAATTCATTCTCGAATATTATGCACAGGAATTTGGACAGCGGATAAAAGGGTTCTCGGCCCGGGCGTCGCAGATACCTTGGCAGCTCGACGACGGCTTTGATGCCCGGCTTCCGATCATGCAGACAGATATTACGTTGACGTACGGAGGTCAGACCCTCATTATCGATGCCAAATATTACGAGCGGATATGGCAGTCACGTTTTGATGTAGAGACCCTTCATTCTGGGAATCTGTATCAGATTTTTACGTATGTGAAGAATAAAGAGGCCGCAGTTGCCGGAACGGGGCATCGGGTTTCCGGAATGCTGCTCTATGCAAAGACCGAGGAAGATATTGTGCCGGACAATGTCTATCATATGAGTGGGAATCAGATTTCTGTACAGACACTGGATTTGAATCAGGAATTTCCGAAGATTGCAGAACAGCTGGACCGTATTGTAGGCGACCATTTCGGGATATGGTAAATTCCTTTGCAATTTATGGGACTGGATCAGTCCGAAAGCAGGAAAATATATTTCTTTGTCGAAATATATAAGCATATGTCATTATCTATCGCTTGTTTTTAGATGGGAGGGGGAATCCCTTATGAAAAAGTGTCTGATGGCGGCCCTGTTTATGGCGGCCTTGGCAGTGAGTCCGGTTTTTGCTTTTAATGAAGGTCCGGTCATGGGCCCTTATGTATCGGCACCGGGATTGACGGCAATCCAGCAGTGTAAGCTTACCGTTGCCGGAAAGGTCATGGATCCCGCCGACGGAGCCGTCCTGCAAAAGGGTGATGTGGTCATGATTCCGCTGCGTAAGGTTGCCGAACAGTTAGGTTATACGGTAAATTGGGATCCGACCGACCAGAGTGTCCGCGTCGAAATGAACATTGCCTATATCATCATCAAGCCCGGAGAAGACTGGTACGAACGCATCGGGACGATTAAGAAGATTAATTTGAACCGCATCTTCCAGTACGGCACGGGACCGGTCAATGTCAACGGCACGATGTACGTACCGGCACAGCTTTTTGAAGCCCTTTATAATAATGTGTCTATTTCTCCGCAGGACGTAACGATTACGCCGGCCGACCAGGTTTAAAAAACATTCGGTTCCACGGAAGACCCTGAAAAAATTCTTGACTTTATAGGCCATGGCCGATAAAATAGATAGAGAATATACGACAGTCCTGTGAGGCTGTGTGATTCTTATACTTCTAGCTTGTACCTTTAATATAGTCCGGAGAGGCTACAAAGGGACATATTTTGCCATGCTTAGAATATGACCTTTGCCCTGCGGCAGAGGTCTTTTTTTTCAAGGAGGATTCGATGGTTAATATACAGGGCAAGAGCCTGTTGGGACTCCAGGGAGTGCCGAGGGAAGAAATTGAATTGATCTTGCGGGTTGCAAAGAAAATGAAGGCCGTCGTCAAGAGTGACAATAAGAAATTGTCCTTGCTCAAAGGCAAGTCGGTGGTCAACATGTTTTGGGAACCGAGTACCCGTACCCGCGGTTCTTTTGAAATGGCTGCCAAGTATCTCGGAGCCGACGTCATCAATTTTACGCCCCGAGGAAGTTCCATTCAAAAAGGGGAAAGCTTCCGCGACACCCTCTTAACGGTGACAGCCATGGGGGTCGATGCCATCGTCATGCGTCAGAAGCAGGAAGGATCGCCGAGCTTTGCTCAGCGCTGTGTCGATCCGATCATCATCAACGCCGGTGACGGTGCTCACGAACATCCGACGCAGGGACTCCTCGACATGTTCACCATTCAGGAAGTAAAAGGCCGCATCGAAGGGTTGAAGGTCGTCATCGTCGGCGACATCGACCACGGCCGCGTAGCACGGTCCAACATTTACGGCCTCAAGACGATGGGGGCAGACGTACACCTCGTCGGTCCGCGGACGCTGCTCCAGCCGGAATTGGAAGCCATGGGCGTCACCGTTCATTACGACTTCAAGGATGCGGACGTCATCAACGTCCTGCGTATCCAGAAGGAACGCCAGGGTATCGGATTCTTCCCCAGCGCCGGTGAATATAACTCGCTGTTTGGTATCAAGAAAGATCGCCTCAAATGGGCGAAAGACGACGTTCTCGTCCTTCATCCGGGCCCGATGAACCGGGGCATCGAAATTGATTCCGACGTTTGCTACAGCGAACATTCTTCGATTCAGGAACAGGTCATGAACGGCGTATCGGTCCGTATGGCCGTATTATATCTGACAATTATGGGAGGCGATGACGTTGACATTACTCGTTAAAGGCGGCAGAGTGATCAATCCGGCCATGCAGCAGGACGAAATTTGTGATATCCTCATTGAAAATGGAAAAATTAAAGAAGTCGGAGCTAATTTAGCAGCGGACAGCGCTGAAGAAGTTTTCGATGCTACCGGTCTCGTCGTAGCACCGGGCTTCATCGATATGCACGTCCATCTCCGTCAACCGGGCCAGTCGGGCAAGGAAACGATCGAAACAGGGACTAAGGCAGCGGCTGCCGGCGGCATTACCCGCGTTGCCACTATGCCTAACACGAAACCGGTCATCGACTCGGCTATTGTCGTCGACGGCTTGAAGTATAAGATTGAACATGAAGCCAAGGTTAAGGTAGAAATCATCGGCGCTATTTCCAAAGGCCAACAGGGCCAGGAACTCTCAGCTATGGGCGCTATGGCCAAAGAAGGGGTCGTCGCCTTTTCCGATGACGGTCACTACGTAGAAAATTCCGACTTCATGCGTAAAGCCATGGAATATGCCAGCATGTTCCATAAGATCATCATCGACCACTGCGAAGATGACAACCTCATCGAAGGCGGCAATATGCACGAAGGCGTCGTATCGAACGAACTGGGCATGAAGGGGCGTCCGGCCGTTGCCGAAGACATCGCCGTTGCCCGCGATATCTTCCTGGCTGAAGCGACGGGGACGCCGGTCCACATCGCCCACATCAGCACCAAGAACGCCGTCGACCTCGTTCGGCAGGCTAAAAAGCGCGGCGTTAAGGTTACGGCTGAAGTCACGCCGCAGCACCTCATCTTTACCGATGAAGCTCTGCGGACCTTTGAAACGCGCTACAAAATGAATCCTCCTATTCGCTCGGACATCCACCGCGATGCCTGCGTCGAAGGCCTGGTAGACGGTACTATCGATGCTGTCGTTACCGACCATGCTCCTCATGAATGGGAAGAAAAAGACCAAGAATTCAATTTGGCGCCCAGCGGCTTTGTCGGCCTTGAAACGAGTGTCGGCGCCATGCTGACGCATTTGTATCATACGGGGATCATCGATCTCATGAGTCTGGTCAATGTCATGTCGACGGCCCAGGCTAAAATCCTCGGCCTCGATGCCGGCGTCATTGCACCGGGGAAGGATGCTGATTTAACGATCCTTGATCTCGATAAAGAATGGACAGTCGATTCCTCGAAATTCTATTCCAAGGGAAAGTCGACTCCTTTTGATGAAATGATCTTCAAAGGGAAGGCGGCAGCTGCCATCGTCAATGGTAAATTTGTGATGAAAAACGGGGAGGTTTTATAATGAAAGGTGTCCTCATATTAGAGAACGGACAGAAATTTTACGGCAATATGCTGATGGATGAACCGGCTGTCGGCGAAGTCGTCTTCAATACCGGCATGACAGGCTATCAGGAAACCTTTACGGACCCGTCCTATGCCGGACAGATCATTACGCTGACCTATCCGATTATCGGCAATTACGGCTTGTTCCACGAAATCGAACAGGCCGATCGTCCTTATGCTGCCGGCTTCATCGTCAGTGAACTTTGTGAAGAACCGAGCAACTGGCAGAATGAAGGCCAGCTGTCTACCTTTATTATGACACACCACATCCCCTGCCTCTACGGCGTCGATACGCGTGCCATTACCCGGGCTATCCGCAGCCAGGGGGTCATGAAGGGCGTCATCGTACCGGAAACGATGGAAGAAAGCGCTATTAAAGAACTCTTTGATACGCCCCTTGAAACGCAGTTTGTAAAAAAAGTCTCAACGCGGGACATCAAGCACATGGGCGACGGCCGCTATCACGTAGCCGTTATGGATTACGGCGCCAAAGGCAATATCCTGCGCGAACTGGTCCATAACGACTGCCGCCTGACCATCTTCCCGGCCACGACCAAGGCCGAAGACGTATTGGCTGTCAATCCTGACGGCATCTTCCTCAGCAACGGCCCCGGCGACCCGAAGGATATTCCCGATATCATCGATACGGTTAAACAGCTCATGGGCAAGAAACCGATTTTCGGCATCTGCCTGGGTCTGCAGCTCATCGGTTTGGCCCTCGGCGGCAAGAGCCGCAAATTGACTTTCGGTCATCGCGGTTCCAACCATCCGGTCAAGGATATCCGCACGGGCCGGGTCTATATCACGTCTCAGAACCACGGCTATATTATCGACGAAGAATCTCTTCCGAAAGATAAGGTCGTCATTACTCACCGCAACCTCCATGACAACACCCTTGAAGGTTTTGAAGTCCCGTCCCAGAACATCATGTGCGTCCAGTACCATCCGGAAGCCTCGCCGGGACCGACGGACAATCTGTATCTGTTTACACAATTCGTCAAGATGATGGAGGAAAAATAACATGGTAGAAGGATTGAAGAAAGTACTCGTTATCGGTTCCGGCCCTATTATCATCGGGCAGGCCGCCGAATTTGACTATGCCGGTACCCAGGCCTGCCGTGCCTTGAAAGAAGAAGGGTTGGAAGTCGTCCTCATCAACAGCAACCCGGCGACGATCATGACTGACGAAGACATTGCCGACCGCGTCTATGTCGAACCGATTTCCCTCGACTACGTTACGGAAGTCATTGAAAAAGAACGGCCCGACGGCCTCTTGGCTACCCTCGGCGGTCAGGTCGGCCTCAATATGGCCGTTCAGTTGGCCAATGCCGGCGTCCTTGAAAAATATAACGTCCAGCTTCTCGGTACGCGCCTGTCGGCTATCGAAGAAGCGGAAGACCGTGAATTATTTAAAAAGGCCATGAACGATATCAACCAGCCCGTTCCGGAAAGTGATATCTTCGAAGACGTTCCGTCGGCCATTGAATTTGCCGATAAAATCGGCTACCCGATTATTGTCCGCCCGGCCTTTACCCTCGGCGGTACCGGCGGCGGCATCGCCCACGACGAAGATGAACTGTTCATGATTGCCACCCGCGGCATCAAACTCAGCCCGATCAATCAGATCCTCGTCGAACGCTCCGTTGCCGGTTGGAAAGAAATCGAATACGAAGTCATGCGCGATAAGGCCGATAACTGTATCATCGTCTGCAACATGGAAAATGTCGACCCTGTCGGCATCCATACGGGCGACTCTATCGTCGTCGCTCCGAGCCAGACCTTGAACGATTTGCAGTATCAGATGCTGCGCACGGCATCCCTTGATATCATCCGCCGCTTGAAAATCGAAGGCGGCTGCAACGTCCAGTATGCCCTCGACCCGAACAGCAATCAGTACTACGTCATCGAAGTCAATCCCCGTGTCAGCCGTTCGTCGGCCCTGGCTTCAAAAGCGACGGGCTATCCCATCGCCAAAGTTGCCGCTAAAGTCGCAACGGGTCTAACCTTGGATCAGATTACTAACGCCGTTACGGGTAAGACGACGGCCTGCTTCGAACCGACTCTCGACTACTGCGTCGTCAAGTTCCCGCGCTGGCCCTTTGAAAAATTCGCCTTGGCCGATAAATCCTTAGGCACCCAGATGAAGGCAACCGGGGAAGTCATGTCCCTTGACCGCTGCTTTGAAGGGGCTCTTCTCAAAGCCGTTCGTTCCTTGGAAATCGGGGTCAACTACATTTCCATGAAGAAGCTGGAAAGCAAGTCCCTCATCGACATCGTCGAACTTTTGCAGAAACAGGATGATGAACGACTGTTCGTCGTCGCTCAGGCCCTGCGCCTCGGTATCAGTGAAGAAAAGATCCACTACATCACCGGTTACGACCTGTGGTTCCTCCATAAAATCAAAAACATCATCGACGTCGAATTCGACCTCCAGCGCAATAATTTGACCATCGACAACGTCCGTTTGGCCAAACGCTACAGCATGCCCGATGCCGTCATCGCCGGATTTACGAAAAAGACGGAAGAAGAAGTCCGTCAGTTCCGCGTCGACCACGGCATTACACCGACGTTTAAGATGGTCGACACCTGCGCCGCTGAATTTGAAGCGGCTACGCCGTACTACTATTCCTGCTATGCGACGGAAGATGAAGTCAAACCGCTGGGCAAGAAGAGCGTCATCGTCCTCGGCTCCGGTCCGATCCGCATCGGCCAGGGCATTGAATTTGACTACTGCTCCGTCCATTCTGCCTGGGCTCTGCGCAAGGCCGGCATGAACAGCATCATCATCAATAATAACCCGGAAACGGTCAGCACCGACTTCGATACGTCGGACAGCCTGTACTTTGAACCCCTCATGGTCGAAGACGTCATGGCTGTCGTCGAAAAAGAAAAGCCCGTCGGCGTCATCTGCCAGTTCGGCGGCCAGACGGCCATCAACTTGGCTGCACCCTTGGCTAAGCGCGGCGTCACCGTCCTTGGCACCTCTGTCGACGGCATGGACCGGGCAGAAGACCGGGAACGCTTCGACGAAGTCCTGGCTAAACTCAATATTCCTCGTCCGGACGGCCGCATCGCCACCAGTGATAAAGAAGCCATGAAGGTCGCTTCGGAATTGGAATTTCCGCTTATCGTCCGCCCGTCTTACGTCCTTGGCGGCCGGGCTATGGAAATCGTCTATAATGAAAAGGAATTGGAACGCTATCTCCGTGAAGCCGTCATCGCTTCGCCGGACCATCCGATCCTTATCGACGAATACATGGTAGGCCGTGAAGTCGAAGTCGACGCCGTCGCTGACGGAACTGACGTCTACATTCCGGGCATCATGGAACAGGTAGAACGAGCCGGCGTCCATTCCGGAGACTCCATTGCTGTCTACCCGCCGCAGCACCTCGACGACGATATGATCGCCCAGATCGTCGATTATACGACCCGCATTTCTCTGGAACTCCAGGTCAAAGGCTCGGTCAACATCCAGTTCGTCGTATCGCGGGGCAAATTGTACATCATCGAAGTCAATCCCCGTTCGAGCCGTACCGTCCCCTTCCTCAGCAAGGTAACGCACTTCCCAATCGTTGAAATCGCAACCCGCATCGCCCTTGGTGAAACCTTGAAGGATATGGGTCTCCACAGCGGCCTCATGCCGGCGAAGAATCACGTTGCCGCCAAAGCTCCGGTATTCTCCTTCAGCAAGATCGGCCTGGCTGAAATCGCCCTCGGACCTGAAATGAAATCGACAGGCGAAGTCATGGGCATCGGCCACTCCTATTCGGAAGCCTTGTATAAGGCCGTCAACGGCGCCAAGATGAAGATTCCTGCCGGCGGCACGATTTTGGTTACCGTCGCCGACCGCGATAAGGCTGAAGCCCTCCATCTGGCCGAAGGCTTTAAAGAACTCGGCTATCACATCATTGCCACCGAAGGTACCGGATCCTACTTCAACGATCACGGCATGCCTGTCGATATCGTCCGCAAGATCCATGAAGGCGGTCAGAATATCGCTACCATGATCCGTAACGGTAAAATCGATTTGGTCCTCAATACCCTGACCTACGGCAAGCATCCCGAACGCGACGGCTTCAACCTCCGCCGCATGGCTGTTGAATTAGCCGTTCCTTGCTTGACCTCGTTGGATACGGCTCGCGAAGTCCTGCGCGTCTTTGCCAATAAAGGCAAGAACGACGGCTATCATCACGTCGCAGCCCTCCAGGATTACGATATGGAATAAACCTTTCACAGGTACAGTCTGATGATACAGAAGTCTCTCATGAATATGGGAGACTTCTTTTTTTGCCGGCAGTTTTGATATGGGTAAGGCGCTGCCGGAGACGGTTTTATCCACATGAATTATGCTATAATAAACATAATGACAGAAAGGATGATGATCATGAACGTAAAACACAGCTTATTGACAGCGGCCTTGGGTGCCGCCTTGACCTTCGGCAGCGCCTTTGGTGCCCAGGCCTTCTTCAACAGCCCCTTAGCGGCCAACAGCAATTATCGACCCATCAACTTCGGCATGGGCTATGAAATGTACGTCGACCTCAGCTCTTTAGAAACCATCAAAGACAATGGACAAGGTTGGATTTTCAAGGTTAACCTCTTCCGCTCGCCGGAAGATTCGGGACGCATCGAAGGGACCTATCCACTGACCTATAAAATCTTCCGCGGACAGGCCTGGATCTACAATGATTCGACGAATACCTGGCTGGAAATTCCCATGCGGAAGAAACAACTGAAGCACAAGGACATTGCCGACTTCGTGACGGTCAACCTATGTTATCGCCAGAAGACGGGCCAGTATTTAAACGATGACTATGGCTATGCTCAGGGAATGGAACGCTACTACAAGGGGGAGTAGTGAGGGATGCGGCCGTTCACATTCCGGCACCGCTAAAAGCCGGTGATGCTGTCGGCGTGGCTGCGCCGGCCACTCATTCGGAGGGGCTGGATATTTCGAGAGCCGTCGCCCGTCTCGAACAGGCCGGCTATCGGGTGAAGATGATGCCGACGGTATCCGGTGGCTACGGCTACTTTTCCGGAACCGATGAAGCTCGAGCCCGAGATATCAATGCCTTATTCCATGACGATGACGTAAAGGCCATCGTCTGCCTCAATGGCGGCTACGGCTCGGCTCGTATCCTCGATAAGCTCGATTATGACTATATGGCGTCCCATCCGAAATGGGTCGTCGGATTCAGTGATATTACGGCCCTTCAGATAGCCTTATGGGAAAAGAGCCGCCTTATCACAGCTAACGGTCCTTTGATGGTTACCTTAGGCGGTTCGAATGATTATACAGCGAATCAATTCTTTGACGGATTAAAACGAGAATCATGGCGCGGAGTCTTGGCACTGCCGCCCGGACGAAAACTTACGACCATCACTGAGGGAACGGCCAAAGGTCCTATTGTAGGCGGTAATTTGACGATTCTTGCATCCCTCGTCGGTACACCCTATGCCCTCGACGGCACGGGGTGTATTTTGGTGCTCGAAGATACGGGCGAAAGCTCATACCGCATCGACCGGATGATGAATCAGCTCTGGCAGAGCGGTCTCTTGTCCCGTGTGTCGGCCATTGTATATGGTGATTTTACGGCATCCTCCCACGATGACGGTGACTTTGCGACCGATGAAGTGCTGGATTATTATGCTCATCTGGCCCGGGTGCCGGCTGTCAAGGGACTGCCTGTCGGCCATACTGCCGATAAGGCCTTTATCCCTTATGGCCTTACTGTCTATCTTGAGGCCAATGGGACGAAAGCCTCCTTATCCTTTCAAGAATGACGTATCGTGACGAAAAGTTATAATAATAATTATGTAAAAACAATGCATATTTTATTGACAAAACATTTTAATTCAACTATAATGAATTAAAATTCAATAAAATATGAAGGTATAAGCTATTTTGAAGTATAGATTGTTTTTTTCTGGGAGTGATGCATTGTGAAGACGAAAGTATTTATAGATGGACATGAGGGGACGACAGGTCTTCGGATTCATGAACGCCTGAGCCAGCGTCAGGATATCGAATTGATTCCTATCGCTGACGAAAAAAGAAAAGACCCCGATGCCATCCGTGCCTGCATGAAAGCCGCCGACATCGCCTTCCTCTGCCTTCCCGATGATGCGGCTGCCGAAGCCGTCAAACTGGCAGAAGGCTGTAAGGTTCGCCTCATCGATACGTCGACCGGGCGGCGAGTCGCCCCGGGGTGGACCTACGGTTTTCCGGAACTCTCTAAGGAACAGGCCAAAGCCATTGCTGCAAGCGATTTCGTCGGCAATCCCGGCTGCCACGCCAGTGGCGCCATCTCTATTTTACAGCCCTTGACGGCGGCAGGTTTGGTACCGGCCGATTATCCGGTGACGGCCTTTTCTCTGACCGGCTACAGCGGCGGCGGCAAGAAGATGATTGGCCAATACGAAGGGGATAAGAGCACCGATCTCTTGGCACCGCGGCAGTACGGCCTTAGTCAGCAGCACAAACATTTGAAGGAAATCGTTTCCATCTGCCACTTGGCACAGGAACCGGTCTTTACACCTATCGTTGACGACTATTACAGCGGCATGGAAGTGATGATTCCTTTCTTCAGCCAGATCTTGACGAAGAAGGTCACGGCTAAGGATGTCTGGGATATTTTAGCTGAGCATTATGACGGCTGTCCCTTCATTCATGTCCTCGACTTTGGGACCGACAAGGGCGGCTTTATCAGCGCTAATGACATGAGCGGCTACGATGATATGGAAATCGTCGTAACCGGCAACGACCAGCGCATTATGGTCACGTCGTTATTCGATAACCTGGGCAAAGGTGCCTCCGGTGCGGCCATTCAGAATATGAACCTCATGATGGGCATCGACGAGACCACAGGATTACAGTTAAAACATTAGAAAGGTGGAATCAGTATGAGTCAGGTTTATGATAACTTTGGCGTACCGCAAGGATTTCAGGCTGCCGGTACGTACAGCGGATTATGCAGCAGCCGTGTAAAATTGGACGTCGCTATGATCGTAAGCCGACGAGACTGCTCCATCGTGACCGATACAGCGCAGGGGATGACGGCTCGTTCCGGAAAAATCCTGGTCCTGCACAATGGGACGGCCCTTCCTGAAGGCATGCGCGGTCTTGAGATTTCAAAAGAAGTCTGTCAAGCTGTCAGTACCTGTGTTGGTGAAGCTCCGGATTCGGTAGCCCTTGTCGCCAATGGAGTCAAGGGGCAGTATTTTCGCCCGTCCCTCTTGATTCACAGCTTGAACAATTTGACGGCCGGCCTCGATACAGATACTCAGCCCTTAGAAGCCGTCCTCGATAACTGTGGTGATGTGTCGTCTCAGACCGTGTCTCTTGGGGGAGACTGCGGTTCTTTACAGGGCATCGCTGCCGACGGGACGGATGACAGCGCCGGCTTATGCGTCATCATGACCGACGCGTCAGTCGACGGGACTATGATTGAAAAGGCCTTGATTCAGGTCAAGGCCGATATGGATACGGAACATTTCACCTTCATCGTCATGGCCAATGGGGGAGCCGGCGCACAGCCGGTAGACCATGATGCTTTGGCAGGGGGAATCGAAGCGTTACTGGTAAAATTAGGCTTTCAACATGCTTTGAAAGCGTGCAGTTAAATAGGGGGAAGACAATCGATGTTTAAAAGAAGTGATCTCGTATCGGAAGATGTAAAAGCCGTGACCAATGCTCAAAAGGCACAGATTTTGATGAATGCCCTGCCATACATCAAGAAATACAGCGGAAAAACAGTCGTCGTCAAGTACGGCGGCAATGCCATGATCAATGAAGATTTGAAACGGTCGGTCATGGGCGATATCGTCTTGTTGAATCTCATCGGCGTCAAAGTGGTTCTCGTCCACGGCGGCGGCCCGCATATCAAAGCGGCCTTGGATCAACTCGGCATTGAATCGAAGTTCATCAACGGTCTTCGGGTGACCGACGAAGCGACCATGAAGGTTGTCCAAATGGTCCTGGCCGGCCAGGTCAATAAGGATTTAGTCAATCTCATCGGATCTATCGGCGGCAAGGCTATCGGCCTCTGCGGCATCGACGACCAGATGATCAAGGTCCGCAAACAGAGCGATGAATTGGGCTATGTCGGGCGCATTACCAACGTCGACGTATCCATCATTCAAGACAACCTCGACAAGGGATACATTCCCGTCATCTCGACGATTGGGACGGATACGGACGGGCAGGCTTACAACATCAATGCCGATACGGCTGCTGCCCAGATTGCCGGGGCCCTCAATGCCGAATGTATGCTGTCCATGACCAATATCGACGGCGTCCTCAAAGACCCGTCTGATCCCGATTCACTGTTGACGGAAATCACCCTCGAACAGTCGCGGCAGTTAGAACAGGACGGCATCATCGCCGGCGGTATGATTCCCAAAGTTCAGTGCTGCACCGACGCTATCAAAGCCGGCGTCAAGCGAGTGTTCATCATCAACGGCACCGTGCCGCATTCCATCCTCATTGAAATGCTGACCGAAGAAGGTTTGGGGACGATGTTCGTCGGCCACTATTCCTTAGGAAAGTAAGGCTGTTGGGGAGAAAGGTTGTCAACCCGGATTCGGGTAAAAAGGAGATAAAAACAATGGCAGAAGATTATAAAGCTCTTGATAAAGAATATATTGTAAACGTCTACAATCGGATCGGTGCCGTCCTCGATCATGGCAAAGGGGCCACCTTATATGATGTAGACGGAAAAAAGTACATCGACCTCAGTGCCGGCATTGCCGTCAATATTTTTGGTGTCTGTGACGATGAATGGATTCAGGCCGTCGAAACACAGCTCCATAAATTGAGTCACATTTCAAACGTCTTCTATACGGAACCGCAGACCATCCTGGCGGAAAAACTCTGCCAAAAGACGGGCATGAAGAAGGTATTCTTCTCAAACTCCGGTGCTGAAGCTAACGAATGTGCCATCAAGACGGCTCGGAAATATTCTCATGACAAATACGGTGACGGCCGCCATACGATCATCACCTTGAAAAACAGCTTCCACGGCCGTACCTTAGCGACCTTGACGGCCTGCGGCCAGGAATCACTTCATCAGGATTTCGGTCCCTTCGTCGACGGCTTCGTCTACGCCGAAGCCGACAATTTTGACGATGTCAAACACTTATGCGAAACGAATCAGGTCTGCGCCATCATGATGGAAATGGTTCAAGGCGAAGGCGGCGTCCATCCTCTCGATAAGGACTTTGTCAAAGAGGTCGCAGCTTACGCCAAGGCTCATGACATCTTGATCGTCGTCGATGAAGTCCAGACCGGCAACGGCCGTACGGGCTACCTCTATGCCTATATGGGCTACGGCATTGAACCGGATATCGTCTCGACGGCCAAGGCCATCGGCGGCGGCCTGCCCTTGGGGGTCACCCTCTTTGCCGCTTCGACAGAGAAAACCTTGACCGACCATACCCACGGCTCGACCTTTGGCGGCAACCCGATCTGCACGGCCGGCGCCATTTCCATCATCGACCGCCTGACGCCGGAATTGATGGAAGAAGTACAGAAAAAAGGTCAGTATATCAAAGAAGAACTGGAATCGTGCCAACACGTCGACCACGTCTCCGGCATGGGCCTCATGATCGGCATTGCCCTTAAGGATAAAGCCCTGAGCGACGTCGTCGAAGGCTGCGTCGAAAAAGGCGTCCTGGTCCTCACGGCCAATGGGCTGGTCCGTCTCCTGCCGCCCCTCAACATCCCTTGGGATGACTTGAAAGAAGCCGTTGCCATCGTAAAGAAGGTCATCGATAAATAATTACATCCATCGTTTTTGTAAAGCAGTCTCTGACGGGGCTGCTTTTTTGCTGAATATTGGGAAGGCTCGTTGTTGTATAGGGCCGTCGTCTTGCTATTGATCGGTGAATTTCGTACAATATGGCTATACCGGTAATTGGGTAGTTTTTGAAGTCAATAAGGAAGGCCATATATGAAACATTTAAAGATAGCTTACAGTTTTGACGTACAATATTATTTTGTCGACAGCGACCGGGACATCGTGCCCATCGAAGAGACGGACTTCACCGATGTTGCCGTAGCCGTCCTGTCAGACCAGGATTTTGATTATATCGATGCCATTGAGGAGACCGGTTTCGGCATCCCTATCATGGTCATCATGCCCGGCGGCGAGAAGCTGCCCCAATCGTATATCGATAAGGTCGACGTCGTTTTTACGGAAGAAATGGTCAATAAGAGCCGCTGCATTGCCGCTGCCGAACGGTTGGCCGGCCGTTATGAACAGACGGTGCTGCCGCCGTTTTTTGCCGACCTCGTCGACTATGTCAGTGAAAAGAATACGCCCTTTGACTGCCCGGGTCACCAAGACGGCTTATTTTTCAAAAAGCATCCTGCCGGCCGCTACCTCTACGATTTTTACGGCCCGCATATTTTCCAGTCCGATATTTGTAATGCTGACGTTACCTTAGGAGACCTTCTCATCCATGAAGGGCCGGCCCTGGAAGCCCAGGATTTTGCGGCCGAAGTCTTCCATGCTGATAAGACCTATTTCGTCCTAAACGGTTCTTCATCGGCCAATAAAGTCGTGGCCAACGCCTTATTGGCACCGGGTGACTTAGTCCTTTACGATCGCAATAACCACAAGTCCGTTGCCATCGGGGCTCTCATTCAGGCCGGTGCCGAGCCGGTCTATTTGGAGACGGCCAGAAATCCTTACGGCTTCATCGGCGGCGTCGACGACCACTGCTTTGATGAAGGATATCTGCGCCAGCTGGCAGCTGAACGGAATCCTGAAAAGGCAAAATCCGAACGGCCATTCCGCTTGGCCGTCATCCAACTCGATACCTATGACGGCACGCTGTACAACGCCCGGTACGTCGTCGACCGCATCGGCCACCTCTGCGACTACATCCTCTTTGATTCGGCTTGGGCCGGCTATGAACAGTTTATTCCTATGCTCAAGGACTGCTCGCCCCTCCTCCTCGACTTGCATGACGACGATCCGGGCATCCTCGTCGTCCAGTCGGTACATAAACAGCAGGCCGGCTTTTCTCAGGCTTCGCAGATCCATAAGAAGGATAACCACATCCACAACCAATCTCGGTACTGTAACCATAAGGTCTTTAACAATTCCTTTATGGCCAATGCCTCGACGAGTCCTTTTTATCCCATGTTTGCTACCATTGCCGTCAATGCCAAAATCCATGCCGGTGCTGCCGGCCGCAAGATGTGGCTGGACTGCGTGAAACTGGGCATCGATGCCCGAAAAGATATCTTGCGCCGCTGCCATTATATCCGGCCCTTCGTCGCACCTGCCGTTCATGGCAAACCTTGGCAGGAGGGGGATACGGATGAGATGGCCCATGATTTGGCTTACTTTACCTTCGAGCCCGACGCCAAATGGCATGCCTTTGAAGGTTATGGAGAAGGTCAGTATCGTGTCGATCCCTGCAAGCTCTTACTTACGACACCCGGCATCGATGCCGAATCGGGCGAATATGAAGATTTCGGAATCCATGCCAATATTCTGGCGACGTACCTTCGGGGAAATGGCGTCATCCCGGAAAAGTGCGACTTGAACTCGATCTTGTTCCTTTTGACACCGGCAGAAAATAAGAACAAGATGCGCCTCCTCGTATCCCAATTGGTCCGCTTCGAACGCTTCGTCGACCACGACGTCCCCATGCAGGAAGTCCTCCTCGGCGTCTACAATTCCCATCCCGACCGCTATGCCGGCTATACGATACGACGCCTTTGCCAGGAAATGCACGATTTTTATAAATCTCATCATGTAAAAGATTTACAGAAAAAATTGTTCCGTCGGGAATACTTCCCGGAATACGTCATGAGTCCTCAAGAAGCTCATCATGCCTTCGTCCGCGGGCAGGGCGAATTGGTTTCCTTGGACAACATCGAAGGCCGCATCGCCCTTGAAGGGGCACTTCCGTATCCGCCGGGCGTCCTCTGTGTCGTCCCGGGTGAACGCTGGTCAAAGACGGCGGTTCAGTATTTCAAGGCCCTCGAAGAAGGGTTGAACGAACTGCCCGGTTTTGCCTCGGAAATCCAGGGCGTCTATTTGGAAAAAGAAGACGACGGCCGCATCCACGCCTATGGTTACGTCCTAAAAGAATAAGCTTGTACATGAAAAAAACACGATTCCTTCCTTAAGCAGGAGAAATCGTGTTTTTGATTGATTATCTTACAAGAGGTTTTTGACGGCATCGGAGATCCGTTTGGCGATGTCCGGATTGTTCATGGTGTAGACGTGGATACCGTCGACGCCGTTGGCCAGAAGGTCGGCGATTTGGTCGATGGCATAGGTGATGCCGATATCGTACATGGCGTCCGGTTTATCGCCGTATTTGGCAATGGCCCGCTGGAATTTGATGGGCAGGGTAGCGCCGCACATGGCAATCATGTTTTCGATTTGGCGCTTATTGGTGACGGGCATGATGCCGGCTTCGATGGGAACTTTGATGCCGGCGATTTCACAGCGTTCTAGGAAGCGGTAAAATACGGCATTGTCAAAAAACATCTGAGAAATCAGTTCGCTGGCTCCGGCATCGACTTTGGCCTTTAAGTTGCGGATGTCGGCGGCGACGGTCTTGGCCTCAGCATGGCCTTCGGGATAGCAGGCACCGATGATGTTGAACTCCGGAGCTTTGTCTTTAATAAAGGCGATGAGGTCGCTGGCGTGTTCGAAGCGGTGCGTTCGTTCTCTTCCCGGCGTTTCGTCGCCGCGAAGGGCCAGGATGTTTTCGATGCCTCGAGCCTTCAGCTCCTGCAATGTTTTAAGTGCATCTTCTTCGGTCAGATAGATGCAGGGCATGTGGGCTACTGTTTCACAGCCCAGGTTTTTTATATATGTTGCGACTTCCGTCGTGCGGTTGCCGCCGTTGCCGCCGGCTCCACAGGTCACGCTGATGAAGTCCGGATGGATCTTGCTCAGTTCATCGAGCGTCGGGTAGACGGTTTCGATGGGCGTATCTCGCTTTGGCGGGAAAACTTCGAACGAAAAGACCGTCTTTTTTGCAAAAAGCTCATGAGTATGCATACATTAATTTCCCCCTCAGATCATAAGAAGATAAAGGGCTGCCCCATAGAGGCAGCCTCTTTTCTATATCTTTATTATATTGAAGATTTTGTTGCCTGTCTATTAGAAACTCGGTAAGATAGCGCCTTGGTACTTGTCTTCGATGAATTTCTTGACTTCCGGAGACTGGAGGGCTTTGACGAGCTTCTGGATTTTCGGACGGTTTTCGTCGCCGTCACGAATGACGAGGACGTTAGCGTAAGGCGAATCCTTCGGTTCCAGGAAGAGGGCGTCTTTCAAAGGATTGAGACCGGCTTCCATCGCGAAGTTGGTGTTGATGAGGGCGATGTCGACGTCGTCGATGGAGCGGGGAATTTGAGCTGCTTCGAGTTCGACGAACTGGAGGTTTTTATCGTTCTTTACAACGTCCTGGACGGTGGAGGTGATGTTGCCGCCGTCTTTAAGGGTGATGAGACCGGCACTCTGAAGGATGAGGAGGGCGCGGCCGCCGTTGGTCGGGTCGTTAGGGATGGCGACTTTCGCGCCGTTTGCAAGATCTTTCAGATCTTTAATTTTGCGGGAGTAAATGCCCATCGGTTCGACATGGATTTTGGCGATGGCTTTTAATTTGGTGCCGTGTTCGCTGTTGAATTTATCGAGGTACGGTGTGTGCTGGAAGAAGTTGGCATCCAGTTCCTTATCATTCAAAGCCAGGTTCGGTTTGACGTAGTCCGTGAATTCGACGACCTTGAGGTCGACCCCTTCTTTGGCCAAGAGCGGTTTGATTTCGTTGAGGATTTCAGCGTGGGGAACGGGGGTTGCGCCGACGGTGACGGTGACATTCTTGTCGGACGAAGCCGTCGGCTGGGAATCACTGCCGCAGCCGGCGGCTAAGAAGGCAACGGCCATCAGGGCCGCGGCGGCGAGAACGGAAAGTTTTTTGAAGTTTTTCATGAGTTATACCTCCTGTTAATAGAATAGTCAGACCTTTTTGCTTCGCCATTATCCATGAAAAAAAGCCTCTTCCCGAAAGAGAAAGAGGCTTGGTCTTGGTTCTTTATCTCTCGGAATAGTTTCCGCAGGAATTAGCACCGTGTTATCGGTTGCCGGGCTTCATAGGGCCAGTCCCTCCGCCGCTCTGGATAAATGTCGTTTCAATTGTCTTGTGTAATAGTTTACCATGAATGGGCAATTTGTCAATATGAAAATACTCGATAATCAGTGTCAATTTGAAATAATACGGTGCGAAAAAATTATATTTTAAACGAGAAACCTGTTTTGAGGTTCTTCTATCTTGACAAGAGTCCACTGCCATTATATAATCTAAAGCAAATCATAAATGTTGTCGATGAACGAAACGAGTATATCCGATTGTGGCAGCTACAGCGAGCCGATGGCAGTGGAAGTTCGGCGCAGACCGGCGGATAGAATGGATTCGGGAGATGCGGCCTGAACGGTGACCAGTAGGGTGCGACGGTGTATTTCCACCGCTATCAAAGAAACGTGTATCGCCGTGAGGCCGTACATGTAGAGCTGGACTTACTGAGTCAATTTGGGTGGTACCGCGGAAGAATCTGAACCTTTCGTCCCTTTATAGGGATGGAAAGGTTTTTTTATTGTCTTCAAAGAGAAGGGGAGAGAAAGATGCTGGAAATGAAGGATGTCAGTTTCAATTACGGTAGCGGTGTTCCCGTATTGGAAGGTGTAAATGTGCAAATCGGTGAAGGTGAGTTCATCGGTCTCGGCGGCCGAAACGGCTGTGGGAAGACGACGGTGACTCGCTTGCTCATGGGGCTTGAAAAGCCCGTTTCCGGTGAAATCGTATATAACGGCAAGGTCATAAACGGTGACGATGCTTCCGTTCGCAGCCATTTTATCGGTTACGTATTCCAGCGGCCGGAACGGCAGATGTTTCGGCCGACGGTTCGGGAAGAAGTGGCCTATGGACCGAAGCAGCTGGGCATGAGTGAGTCCGAGATCCAAGAAGCTGTTGAGGAAGCCTTGAAGGCGACGCAGCTGACGGAGCTTGCCGAATCGTATCCGCCCAACCTTAATCGCGGTGAAAAACAGCGGGTTGCCATCGCCTCGGCCATCGCCATGCATACTCAGTATCTCATCCTCGATGAACCGACGAGCGGTCAGGACAGTGAAGATAAGGAGCAGCTCATGGAACTTTTGAGCGAACTTCATCAAAAGGGCATGACCATCCTCATCATCAGTCATGATATGGATATTTTTGCAGAATACTGTCAACGGGTCATCGTCATCGGCAATCATACCAAGGCCTTTGACGGGACGCCGGAAGAACTGTTTACCAAACGCCCTGATCTATATGACTTGGGCCTGAGCCGGCCCGACGCCGTCGCCTTGTCCATGGCGGCACCGGATTTTCCTTATTGTAAATCGATGAAAGAATTTACGGCAGCCATGCTGGAAAGAATAGGAGGTACGAAATGATGATGAAAAAATTTGTTCCCGTTACGAAATTAATCGGTACCTTTGCCTTTTCTTTTTGGGCTCTGGTCATGCATACGCCCCTTCCTTTAGTCGGTTTGGTCGTCCTTGAACTCATTCTCTTAGGCATGTGCGGCAGCTTGTCACGCAATATCAAGGCCGTCTTCAGCCTGATCATTTTCGCCGTCTTCTTGGCAGTCGTCCAGCTCCTTGGCGGCGGATCGATGGAATCGGCCTACGTCACGGGCCTTCGCATGCTGGCCATGACCATCGTTTTCATCATCTTGCTGACGACGACGCGCCTCCAGGATTTGACGGCAGCCTTGGTCAAGCAGATTAAGATCCCTTATGAATACGCCTTCATGTTTACGGCGGCCCTGCGCTTCGTGCCGGACTTCATCGCCGAAAGTCAGGCCGTTCAGGAAGCCCAGGCCTGCCGGGGCCTTTCGACGAAGGGCAATGTTTTTAAGAAAGTCATCAACTACATGAGTGTCGTCCAGCCGCTCATGCTGAAGTCCTTGGGCCGGTCGGAAACGATGGCCCTCAGCTTGGAACTGCGCGGCTTTGGCAGTCATGAACACAGTTTTATGAGCAACGTTCAGCCCAAAGGACGCGATTACATCGTTATTTTTGTCATGTTGGCCTTGAGCTGCGGTATCGTTTACTTGCGGATGCAGGGTATGGTATAGGAGGGGAACTCGATGAAACAAGTAGCAGATATTTCTAAATTAGAATTTCATCACCGTCAGGGCGGTCAGTTCCGCTGGATTACCATTACGACGCTGATGCTGGCCATCGGCACGATCTTGCACCTCGTATCGCCAAGCGTCGGCGGCGTTACGCCGAACTGGACGATTGCTACCTACTGCGTCGCCATTTGTTTGACCAAGCCCAGTTATAAACAGGCTCTCGGCATCGGTCTCGTCGCTGCCTTGGTCAATGTTCTGACGTCGAAATCGGGCTTTCCCTATGGCAACCTTATCAGTGAACCCGTCGGGGCCATTACCTGTGCCTTTATCGTCAAGAACCTGGCCTTCATCAAAGTGAAAGGCCATTCCTGCTTGCCTGTCCTGACCGGCTTTGCCGCTACCTGCATGAGCGGCGGTGCCTTCGTCACTATTTTAAAATTCGTCATGGATCTTCCGAACGTCGTCTATTTTACAGCCATGCTGCCCTTAGTCGTCGTCATCGGTGCCTTGAATGCCATCGTCACGCCGATTATGTATTTTCCGGCCCTGCGCCTCTTCGTATCGCGAGGCATCCTCGATTCTCTCGAAGAACAGGAAGTGGCTTCCTATCACAGCATGTATGACTTGAAGCCCGCTCAAGAAGGCCTCATTTCCATGGAACACCTGTCTTATATCTATAATAAACAGAAGACGCCGGTCCTCGATGATGTCAATCTGACGGTTCGTGAAGGTGACTTCCTGGTCATTACCGGCGAAAGCGGCAGCGGCAAAAGTTCGTTGTGCATGGCTATGACCGGCGCTATTCCTCATTATTTCGGCGGTGTCATGAAGGGCATGGTCTATGTCAACGGGCAGGCGACGACGCAGACGACGATTTCGAAACTCGCGGCCCGCGTTGGAGCCATGCTTGACGATTACGACAGCCAGTTGGTCGCTATGACCGTTGAAGAAGAAATCGCCTTTAGCCTGGAAAATCAGGGCGTTGCCCCCGATAAAATCGACCAGGCCGTCACGGAAGCACTGGAAAAAGTACACATGCTGCCTTATCGCCAGCGTCCCCTGACCAAGCTCTCCGGCGGCCAGCGCCAGCGTCTGGTCATTGCCGATGTCTTGGCAACCAATCCCGACATCCTGGTCTTCGATGAACCGACGTCGGCCCTGGATCCTGAAGGGACCCACGAGTTCTATGAATTGATTCACGATTTAAATGTAACCTACGGCCATACGATTGTCGTCGTCGAACATACGCTGGAAGCGGCCCTTCCTTACGCTAACCGACTGGTTCTCATCGACCACGGCCACATCCTCAGCGATGCCGACGTTGAAACGACGCTGCGCTATATGTACGATCATGATATTTATGCCAGTGCCATTCCCAAGATGTTTGCCTGCCAGATGGATCTTGAAAAAGCCGGCTGCCGCTTCGATGCGCCGTGGCTTTCGACGGAAACGGCCGTCGCTGCTGTTCAAAAGGGGATTCAATCATGAAACTGCTCTGTTTAGGGGACAGCCTGACTTATGGCTACGATGTACCGCAGAAGGATAAGTGGACGACCCTAGTTTCAGAACGCAGCACGGTGAAAATCGATAACCGCGGTCAATGCGGCGATACGACGGCCGGCATGGTCTTTCGCCTGCACCAGATCGACCTCGTCGGCTACGATGCCTTCTTCATCATGGGAGGGTCCAACGATATCCTCCTCGATAAGGACTTTTCCTTCGTCTGCCGCAATATAGAAAGTATGGTTTCGCTGTTAAAATCCCAGGAGGAACCGGTATATATCGGCATCCCTCCTTTGACGAAGCCGGAAAGTGCCTACTATGGCTGGCAGGATGCAGGCGATGTGAATCGGCACAATGAGATACTCCGCCGCTACCGTCAGTGGCTTTTGGATTATAGTGCCAATACGGGGTGCGCGGCTATCGACTTTTATCAGGCGTTGCAGGATGGCGAAGAAACATCCGGGAAAAACCTCTATGCTGACGGCGTTCATCCCAATGCCGAAGGATACGCCGTATTTGCCCAAGAAGCGTTGAGGGTATTTCTGGCAAAGGCGTAAAATCTCAGTCTCCTTTGTCATTTCATTATTCTGTCAAAAAATCCCACGGTCTTTCGAGTGTTATGAGAGGCCGTGGGATTTTTGTGTATCTTAATGGGTTACGCTAGGCTGGGTGCCGGTGTAACCTGTCGTATTTGTTCGGGTGTCGAGGTGTACATCTTCTTTTACCGTGCCGTTTACCTTATATTTCAAGGTCAGGACTAAGAGTCCGGCGCTGAACATGAAGAGGGCCATTAAGTAGTAGCCCATGGCGAAGCTTCCGGTTTGAGCCTGGACCCAGGCCATCATATTGGGGCCGAACATGCCGCCCAGGTTGCCGCAGGAGTTGATGAGGGCGATGGAGCCGGCAGCGGCCGGACCGGAGAGGAAGGTCGTCGGAATGGTCCACCAGACGCCCATGGAAGCGTGGATGCCGATAGCGGAGAGGCAGATGAGAAACAGGGCGACGCCCATGTTGTGCGCAAAGGGCGACAGGCCGAGTCCGACGGCACCGACGGTGAGGGCGGCGAAGACGTGCCATACCTTGTCGCCAGTAACAGTTGCCGTATGGCCGATGATCAATTGGACGACGAGGGCTGCTGCCATGGGGATGGCGATGGCACCGCCGATGAGGGACGTCGACCAGCCGGAGAGATTTTTCAGGACCGTCGGCATCCAGAAGTAAAAGCCCCAGAATCCGACGACCCAAAGGAAGTAGATGAAACAGAGTTTTAAGACTTTAGCATCGGTAAAGGCCTGGAGAACGGTATACTTTTTCACGTGCTGCATGGCTCTCTGTTCTTGTTCATACATGGTCGTCAGGTATTCTTTTTCAGCGTCTGTCAGCCAATGGACTTGGTCCGGACGGTCCTTGACGGCCAGTAAGAAATAGAAGGCAAAGATGAGGGCCGGAATCGATTCAAGGATGAACAGTTCCTGCCAGCCTAAGAGGCCGAAGAAAGAGTGTTCCAAAAGGACGCCGGCGATGGGGGCACCGACGATGGTCGAAAGAAGAAGCGAGGTCAGCATGAGAGACGTTGCCCGGGACCGTTCAGCGGCTGTGAACCAGCGGGGGAATAAGAGCGAATAAATGACCGGATACAGGCTGGCTTCCGAGGCACCTAAGAGGAAGCGGCAGAGGTAGAATTGCCACTGCGTCGTAACGAAGGCCATACAAAGGCTGACGGCACCCCAGGTAAACATGATGCGGGCAATCCATTTCGACGCCGAGAATTTAGCGGCAAAGAGGGAACCGGGGATTTCCAGCAGCAGGTAACCGGCGAAGAAAATGCCGGCGCCAAAGCCGTATACTTCAGGGGACAGCCAGCTCAGGGTCTGGGTCATGGTCAGTTTGGCGTAGGAAATATTGACGCGGTCGATGCAGGCAATAATCGAAACGAGAAAGACCGGTAAAATAATGCGCAGATCTCTCCGCCGTTTAAGACTGTCGAAATTGATGTTTTCCATGATGCATTCCTCCTAATGATAAGTTAGATTGTCATAAGATAAACATGAAATAAAAAAACTCCCGCCCCACTAAAGGGACGGAAGTTTTATCCGCGGTACCACCCGATATTCCTTGCCAAAAAAACGCAAGGCTCTTTGTAACGTACTATCATACGCATTTCCTGTAACGTGGATCAGACGGTGCAGTTTACTCATTTCAACTGCAATCCTCAGAGATGATTTTCCATGCTTCCTCCGGCTGCCGGCTTTCACCATACCCGGCTCGCTGTGTGCTTTTGCAAAGCTGTACTCTTTCTCGTCATCGAATGTCAATATATCGTGTTTAAGTTATGCACCCTATCATAGACCTGTGTAAAAGGTTTGTCAAGGATGAAAACGAAAAAAATAAGGGTATAGGCATTTTTTCAATAAAAAAGGACTACCGAGTGACGATAGTCCTTTGAATTTGGTGGAGATGAGGAGAGTCGAACTCCTGTCCGTAAATGCTGCCCCATGAACTTCTCCGAGCGCAGACCTTGTTAGTATCTTAAACCGTTTTCGTACAAGGACAAACTAGACGATTCCAGCCTGTGAGTTTCCCGACACGGCTGCCAGGCAAAACCATGTGGTATCCCGCTAAGTGACGTCTGCAAACTGCCCGCAGGATTAGCAGCAAGAGACGTTAGCCGCCCTTAGGCAGCTAAAGCAAAATTGTTTTCTTTTGCGTTTAATTTAAAAGGTTCACCGATTTACGGGCAGATGAAACCCCGGCTCGCTATTCATGATACAACCATCCACGTCGAAACCTTTACATCCCCATGGATGGAGAACCCCCATAGAGATTCAAATTAAGTATAACATATATTTTACAAATTGCCAACTGGTCTTCAACGGGTCTTATGATATAATAGTAGCGACGATGGGGCATCTCCCTTTTTCTGATAGTGCCTCTCATCGAACAGACTCGCAGCAGAGTCGTAAGAAGGTGTCACGTACATGTTGTATCTTATTAAATGGATTTACGCTTGGATTTTGCCCATAGGCAGTATCGTATTGGCCTTTATGATTTTGACGGCCTGGCTCTTTCGAAAGAAGGCGAGCGGCCGGTGGGCCATGCTGGTCATTACGGCCGTCTTCTACCTGTTGTCGACGGAGCCTGTTGCAGACATCCTCATCCAACCTTTGGAAATGGCCTATGAACAACCGTCCCTGGAAGCTCTCGACGGCGACGTCATCATCGTACTTGGCGGCGGCTCCCGTGCCGGTGTCCCTGATGTCGACGGCACGGGCCAGGTCGGAAGTGCGGCGGCCAACCGATTCTTGACGGCCCTTCGTTTGGAAAAAGCAAAGAATCTGCCCATCCTCTTATCCGGTGGAACCGTCCTCGAAGGTGAGGCCAATGAATCGCAGATTGAAAAGCGGATGCTCCTGTCCCTTGGCGTTCCCGAACCACGAATTTTTATGGACGATAAAAGTCGAAATACGGCGGAGAACGCCGCTTTTTCTAAAGAAATTTGCCGTCAGCAGGGCTGGAAGAAGCCCATCGTCGTGACCAGCGCCTTCCATATGCCGCGGGCAGCTCGGTTCTTCAGCCGTGAAGGAATGGACTTCATTCCCTATCCGTCTGACTACCGCAGCAATATGCATCCTATTTGGTCGCCCTATACTGTCGTGCCGCAATCGGCCTATCTCCTTAATTCCTGTTTGGCCATCAAGGAATACGTCGGCATCGCTGCCGCATCTTTGGGAATGCAATAAATTGGGACGTAAAGCGTCCATGGTATTGCAAAATTCGGCCCGATGTGGCATACTTACATTGTAAGTAGCAAGGCCTTTAAGTTCTTAGAATTATATACAAAAGTTATTTTCGTTTTTAAAAGGAGTGTATCGACAATGATTAAAGTTGGTATTAATGGTTTCGGTCGTATTGGTCGTTTTGTTTTCCGCGCAGCTCAGACTCGCGATGATATTGAAATCGTAGGCATCAACGACCTCGGCCCGGTTGAATACCTGGCATACATGCTCAAATACGACACCATGCATGGTCGCTTCGATGGCACGATTGAAGTTGACGCCAAAAATAGCCAGCTCATCGTCAACGGCAAAAAAATCCGCGTAACGGCTGAAATGGATCCGGCTAACCTCAAATGGGACGAAGTCGGCGCTGAATATGTCGTTGAATCGACTGGTCGTTTCCTCACGATGGACCTCGCTGAAAAACACTTGGCAGCAGGTGCTAAATATGTTGTTCTCTCCGCTCCTTCCAAACAGGGTGAAGACGGCCGTCAGGCAGACATGTTCGTTTGCGGCGTTAACACCGACACATACAAAGGCCAGACCATCGTCTCCAATGCATCTTGCACGACGAACTGCCTGGCTCCGATCGCTAAAGTCCTCAACGATGCTTTCGGCATCAAAGACGGCCTCATGACGACCGTTCACTCCACGACGGCTACTCAGAAAACCGTTGACGGTCCTTCCATGAAAGACTGGCGCGGTGGCCGTGCAGCTGCCGGCAACATCATTCCGTCCAGCACGGGTGCTGCTAAAGCTGTAGGCAAAGTCATTCCTGAATTGAATGGCAAATTGACCGGTATGTCCATGCGTGTTCCGACCCTCGACGTTTCTGTCGTCGACCTCACGGTTAACCTCGCAAAACCGGCTACGTACGATGAAATCTGCGCAGCTATGAAAAAAGCTTCCGAAGGCGAATTGAAAGGCATCCTCGGCTACACTGAAGAAGACGTCGTTTCTTCCGACTTCCTCGGTTGCCCGCTTACCTCTATCTTCGATGCTAAAGCCGGTATCGCCCTTACGGATACTTTCGTTAAAGTTGTTTCCTGGTACGACAATGAAATCGGTTACTCCAACAAGGTCCTCAACCTCATTGCCGTAATGAACGATTACAACAGCAAACACTAATTTGTAGCGACGCATTTCCCAACGGGTAAACAGCCTCCCGTTACAAATCAGATTGAAACATCGAAAAGCGCTGAAAGGGGCTGTCGCTGCGGCGACAGCCCCTTTTGTTTTTCTTTACTACAAAAAGGAGTAAAACACTACAATGGCAAACAAAAAACCAGTAATGTTAATCATCATGGATGGTTTTGGCTGCAGCGATATCCAAAAAGATAATGCCGTAGCCCAGGCGAACCTCAAGGTTTTGCCGAAACTTTGGGAAGAATATCCCCATTCCTTCCTCGGTGCTTCTGGTGAAGATGTCGGCTTGCCGGACGGCCAGATCGGCAACTCCGAAGTTGGCCACCTCAATATCGGTGCCGGCCGCATCGTATACCAAGCTTTAACCAAAATCACGAAAGACATCAAAGAAGGTCCCTTCTTTGAAAAAACGGCCTTGGTCGGTGCCATGGAAAACGCCAAGAAAAACGATTCAGCCCTCCATTTATTGGGCCTCGTCTCTCCCGGCGGCGTTCACAGCAGTGAACAGCACCTCTTCGGCCTCCTTGAAATGGCCAAACGTTTTGGCTTGAAAAAAGTCTATGTCCATGCCTTCCTCGACGGCCGTGACGTACTGCCCCGCAGTGCCGGCGAATTCTTGAAGGAACTTGAAGATAAATGCGCCGAACTCGGCGTCGGCGAAATCGCCACCATCAGCGGTCGTTATTACGCCATGGACCGCGATAAACGCTGGGAACGCGTTGAAAAAGCTTACGATGCCGTAGCCTTGGCAGAAGGACCGCAGGAACCAGATGCAGCCACGTGCTTGAAACATTCTTATGAAGCCGACGTTTCCGATGAATTCGTCGTCCCGACGGTCATCCGTAAACATCCCGTTGAAGATGGGGACAGCGTCGTCTTCTTCAATTTCCGCCCTGACCGGGCTCGTCAGCTGACGACGGCTTTCGTCGTTCCTGACTTTGCTGAATTCCCGCGTCCGAAAAAATTGGACGTCTACTTTGCGACCATGACCCGCTACGAAGATGATCTTCCGGCCCATGTCGTCTACGACAAAGAACGGATTCCCCATACCTTGGGTGAAGTCCTGGCCAAAGCCGGCAAGACCCAGCTTCGCATTGCAGAAACGGAAAAATACGCTCACGTCACGTATTTCTTTAACGGCGGCGAAGAAGAACCGAACAAGGGCGAAGACCGTATCTTGGTACCGTCCCCGAAGGTTGCAACCTATGACCTGCAGCCGGAAATGAATGCTCCTATCGTTACGGAAAAAGTCATCGAACAGATCAAGGCCGATAAATACGATATGATCATGCTCAACTTCGCTAACGCCGATATGGTTGGTCACACCGGTGTCTTTGAAGCGGCTGTCAAAGCCGTTGAAACGGTGGATACCTGCGTCGGTAAAATCGTCGAAGCCCTCCATGCTGTCGACGGACAGCTGCTCATCATTGCGGACCACGGCAATGCGGAAAAAATGGCTGATCCCGAAACGGGCAGCCCTTATACGGCTCATACGACCAATCATGTACCGTGCATCTTGGTCAGTGAAGAACACAAAAATGTTCATCTCCACGACGGCATCTTAGCCGATGTCGCTCCGACGATGCTGACCTTGGCCGGAATGGATATTCCCAGTGAAATGACAGGCAAAAGCCTGATCGATCAGTGATGATCTCCGTCGTTCTGCCGCATTTCGAAGGGAGAGAGTAAGATGGAACAAGATACGCTGAGTATCTTTCAAAAAATAGCTCCCGATGTTATGGGGACCATTAAGGAACGATATTTACTATTGCGGCATATTGCCGATGCCGAACCGGTAGGACGCCGGACCTTAGCCGGACTTTCCGGGCTTTCTGAACGCGTCGTCCGCTCTCACGTCGACGTTCTGCGCCGCAGCGGCATCGTCCGCTTTACGACGTTGGGCATTGCCATGGAACCGGAAGGAAAGCGGCTCATGCCGGATCTCTTGGAATGCTTTCTGCGTCTCAATAACCTCGACGACATCCAGCGTCAAATCCGGCAGAAGCTGGGGCTGAAGAATGTCTACATCGTTCCCGGTGACAGCGACAGTGATAAGACGGCGAAGGAAGAATTAGGGCGCCGCGGTGCCCTGCTCTTAAACGATCTCTTTGGCAGCGTCGACACCGTCGCCATCAGCGGCGGATCGACCATGGCTGAAGTGGCTCGGATGCTGCCGGAATGCCTGGCAAATGTCACCATTTTGCCGGCTCGGGGCAGCATGGGGAACCACGTCGAAGTACAGGCCAACTATATTGCTGCCAATGTCGCTGCCAAGACACACAGTTCATACCGTATGATTCATATTCCCGAAGGACTCAGTGATTCTGCCTTGCAGATGATGCTGAAGGCCGACCGCCAGACCCAGGAAAACGTCGCCATGACGGCCCGGGCGCAGGTCGTCATCTTTGGCATTGGCCGCGCCGACCGCATGGCCCGAAAGAGGGGAATGACGACGCTCCAGCGCGATGCCCTGCACAGCCTCGGTGCCTGTGGGGAATCGCTGGGCTGCTACTGCGGCCTCGACGGCAAGATCTTATACGGTACGAATAATATCGGCATTTCCCTGCGAGAAATTAAATATCACCCTCACGTCATCGCCGTAGCCGGCGGTGCCAGCAAAGCTGAAGCCATTGTCGGCGTCATGCGGGCCTGCCATACGGGAACGCTGGTCACCGATGAAGGGGCGGCTGAAAAAATCATACAACTGCTTTAATTAGAGGAGGAACCTATTCATGAAAAAAACAATCACCGACGTCAATGTCGAAAACAAACGCGTTTTTGTCCGTGCAGACTTTAACGTACCTCTTGACGAAAACTGCAACATCACCGACGATACGCGTATCCAGAAGACGCTGCCGACGATTAAATACTTGCTCGAACATAATGCGGCTGTCATCTTGTCCAGCCACCTCGGCCGTCCGAAGGGACAGGTTGTCGAAAAATATTCCTTGAAACCGGTCGCTAAACGCCTGTCTGAACTCCTCGGCGTCGACGTCAAATTCGCTCCCGACTGCGTCGGTGCTGAAACGAAAGCCATGGCCGATGCTCTCAAACCGGGCGAAGTTCTCCTCTTGGAAAACCTCCGTTTCCACAAGGAAGAAGAAAAGAACGGCGAAGACTTCGCTCGTCAGCTCGCTTCCTTGGCTGAAGTCGGCATCAACGATGCTTTCGGCTGCTGCCATCGCGCTCACGCTTCCGTAGCCGGCATCACTCAGTTCCTGCCCATGGCTTCGGGCTTCCTCCTCGAAAAAGAAATCCGCTTTATCGGCGGCGCTGTCGATAACCCGGCTCATCCTTTCGCAGCCATCATCGGCGGTGCTAAGGTATCCGATAAGATCGAAGTTATTTCCAACCTCTTGCCGAAAGTCGATCTCATGATCATTGGCGGCGGCATGGCCAACACCTTCTTGGCTGCTCAGGGCTATGGCATCGGCAAATCTCTCGTCGAAGCCGATAAAATCGACTTGGCGAAAGAACTCATCGCTCAGGCTAAAGAACAGGGGACGAAACTGCTCCTGCCGGTCGACGTCATGGTCGCAGCTGAATTCAAAAACGATGCCGATCACAAAGTCGTTGCTGTCGATGCCGTTCCGGCCGATTGGATGATCCTCGACGTCGGCACCAAGACCCAGGAACTCTTTGCCAAAGAATTGGCTTCCATGAAACTCATCGTTTGGAATGGTCCCATGGGCGTCTTTGAAATGGAAAACTACGCCAAAGGTACGGAAGCCGTTGCCAAGGCCGTTGCTGATTCCGACGCTGTTTCCATCGTCGGCGGCGGTGACTCCGTTTCGGCAGTCAACAAAACCGGTCTGGCTGACAAAATCAGCCACATCTCGACGGGCGGCGGTGCTTCCCTCGAATACCTCGAAGGCAAACAGCTCCCGGGCATCGTTGCTTTAAGCGATAAATAAGTCGTTTCGTACTATTTCATATACATACGCCGGATGCCCGGAATTCCCGCTGTCATGACGGACTGCTCCGAAGAGACAGGGACCGGGCAGATCTGGCCAAGGAGGAAAATTTATTATGCGTAAAACTATTATTGCCGGTAACTGGAAAATGAATCATTTAGGCGCTGACGCCAAGGCTACGATTCAGGGCCTCGTTGAAAAAATGCCCAAAGACGTAAAAGCTGAAGTCGTCATTGCCCCTGTTTTCCCGTACCTTTCGACGGCTGTTGAAATGACTAAGGGCACGGCTATCCATGTCGCTGCTCAGAATATGCATTGGGAAGAAAAGGGCGCCTTCACGGGCGAAGTTTCCCCGACCATGCTCGTCGATATCGGCGTAACACACGTCATCCTCGGCCATTCGGAACGCCGGACCTACTTCAATGAAACCGATGAAACGGTCAACAAGAAGACGAAAGCAGCCCTGGCTCACAACTTGACACCGATCGTTTGCTGCGGCGAAACGCTGGAACAGCGCGAAGAAGGCATCATGCAGTCTTGGATCGAAGGCCAGATTGAAAATGCCCTCAAAGGCATTTCTGAAGCCGACATCAAGAAAGTCGTCATCGCTTATGAACCAATCTGGGCTATCGGCACGGGTAAGACGGCCAGCGCTGCTCAGGCTGAAGAAGTCTGCGCCATTATCCGCAAAAAATTAGCTGCTCTCTACAGCGCAGCTGTAGCTGAAGACGTATCCGTCCTCTACGGCGGCAGCGTCAAAGGCGGCAACGTCGCTGAACTCACCGGTTCTGCCGACATTGACGGCGGCCTCGTTGGCGGCGCCAGCCTCAAAGCTGATGACTTCTTAGCCATCATCAACAATGCCGTTGTAAAATAAATTGAACTCCATTTTCCCCCGCACCTCTCTTAGCACTTGTGCGGGGGTTTTTCTGTCTGTGGCCGGACTTTTGCATGACCGCCCCTACTTTGGTACAATAAAGACTAGGTGATGAAGGAGGTATTCATTTGAAATATATTTTATACGTCTTTTCCTTTTTGTGTATGGCCATCGGTGGCGGGGCTTGGTTCTTTTACGGACGAGCAGTGGGAGCTGTCGGCATCGTCCTGTCCCTCTATATTCTCTATCGACTGGAACGGCAGCCGCGCCAACTGGCATTGAAACTGACACGACGCAAGGGAAAGTCAGCCGGCCAATATGGTACATCTTTTGAAAAAGCCGTAGCTGATTTTAACCGCATGGAAGGCGAACGGTGGGGCTTGACCGACCCGGACCTTCAAGCGACGACCGCCAATATGCAGCATATTGCCCGCAATCTCCTCTACTATTTGAAACAATATCCGGAACGGATTCCCTTGGCCGAGCCTTTTATTAACTATTACCAGGACCGGGCCGTCTTTTTAGTCCACAAATATAAGCAGCTTACCGTGACCGGTCTTAAGACGCAGAAGGTGGTTGCGACAAAGAAAAAGGTAAGGGACTTGCTCCTTCAGATGGATGCGGCCTATGAAAATCAATTTACGGAAGTCCTCCAGGGAGAACTTCAGGTCATTGATGGAGAAGTTGTGGCTATGACCCGCAATTTAGAAAATCGGGGAGTCTATCGCGACACCGGTACCGGATCGAGTAGGGGCAGACAAAATGCCTTTTCACGGTGGAAACAACGAGCTTCCAATCGCTTCGATGCCTATACGGACGGAACCTTTTCATCCATTACGCCGGAACTGCGCCATAAGATCAATGAAGAACGGCTGATTACGGCAGCCCTGGCCTTCTTTTTAGGTTCCTTCGGCATTCATCATTTTTATATGAAGCGAAATACCCGAGGCTATGTGTATGCCTTATTTTGCTGGACCTTCATCCCGGGATTTTTGGGAATTATCGAAGGAATGCGCTTTGCGAATATGACGACCGATGAATTTTATTACGCCTCGTACCTGCACAAATACCGAGCATAATTGACAATACTTTACAAAACATGTAATTGTGAAAAATATGTGTAAAATATATAGAGAAAAAGCATAGAATATGTTACTATCAGACGAGAGGGGCTAACTGTTCAGGCAGTATGCGAGTTTTTTTGATATGGAGTATCTAGCGTTTCTTGGAAATTTTTAGTTAAAAGGAGAACTCATGATACAAAAATACTTTTCCTACACCGGACGACTTAACAGACTGCGCTATTTTCTCAGAATTCTCGTTGTTATGATTCTTGCTTCTGTTTTAGGGACCTTATTGGCGCAAATCACTCCCTATTTGGCTTATCCTGTATCGGCGATTGCCACCGTCAGTGCCGTGATGCTGGGAATCCGCCGCTGCCACGATCTTGACCGAAGCGGTTGGTTTTACTTATTGATGTTTATCCCTATCATCGATTTCTTCGTGGCACTGTACTTGCTGTTTGCGGCAGGAACACCGGGACCGAATCAATACGGAGCCGATCCCCTCGACAGCCAGTTTGCAGGCTGATAAAGAAGCTTTCAGCAATTTATTCATGACATCTAATCTGTATCATCCATATCGATATCCATGGTGCCTTAGTCCCTGACAACCAATTTGAGCTGTGAAGATAAACGCACAGAGACTGTGAAGTATCCGGCCTTTATGCGCTATTCAGACCGTAGCTGCCTTTGTTGCTGCTACGGTTTTTGTGTTCAGAGAGTTGGCATTTCGTGCAGGTATACTTTATGATAGAATCATAGGGAGCATACGTTGGAAAAGTCTTTTGAGATGAAATAGTGAATTAAACTTTCTAAGTGCCGGAAGACATTATACATTTAGTTTTTATTAAGTAAGGAGGCGGTTATTGTGTCTTTGAATCGTTTGCGTGATTTGGCAGGGGCTAACAAAGGGGCCATCGGTACCTTTGTCAGTATGGGTAATATGTCGGAGGTGGAATGCCTCGGCTATACGGGTCTTGATTTTGTCATCATCGATACGGAACACGGCCCCTTTGATACAGAAACGATGATGAACCTCATCCGGGCTGCCGAACTGGTTCACCTCGTCCCTGTCGTGCGTCTGGCTAACGTCGATCATAGAGATATCCAGCGAGCGGCTGACTGCGGAGCCCAGGCTATCATCCTGCCTTGTTTGCGTGAGATCGACGACTTCAAGAAGGCCGTGGCCCTGGCAAAATACGCTCCCCTTGGACAGCGAGGCTTCATCAAAGGCCGGGGGACCGGTTTTGGCAGCGCCCCTTGGGCGGCGACGGAGACCTTAGAAGAATACTATGCCAACAGCAACGAACGCCTCTTGGTCATGCCTCAGTGCGAAACGAAAGAAGCCTTAGAACAAATCGAAGATATCGTTCAAATCGAGGGCCTGGACGGCATCTTCATCGGTCCTTACGATCTTTCGACCTGCCTCGGAATCCCGGGTCAATTTGAAAATCCCGGCTTTAAAGAAGCCCTCGATAGAATCCTAAAAGCCTGTCACGATGCCGAAAAACTCTGCTACATCTTTACCGGCACGACAGATCAGGCCAGGGAGTACATCGCCCAAGGCTACGACGGCGTCGCCCATAACCTCGACTTCAATATCCTCATCGAAGCCTATAAACAAGTCGTAGCGGATATACGCAAATAAGGCTGGAAGGAAACCATCGATTCAGTTTTCAAAAGGAGGAATGAGGGGAAGCGAGGGGATACGCTGAATACCCGCAGGCAATGTGAGACAAAACGTGATATAATTTCACATAAAAAGACGAGTACCTGATAACCGAAGTCATCAGGTACTCGTCTTTTTCCTATGTATAGAGAATTTGAGAAGGAAAGCGTGATTAGATTTCGACGTTGAAATGTTTGAGAATCATTTTTTCAGCTTCGCCGTTCCAGAGGCCTTTATGGGCTTTGCAGCATTTGTCCAGTTCTAAGAAGAACGGGTCTTTTTCACCGAGTTTGGCAAAGTCTTCAATGGCTGTCATGGGCATGTCGAACTGGGTATAGGCCAGTTTTTTGCCGCCCGGGATGTTGGGGAGGTTGAGCGTCGTTTCAGCGATGCTGTCGATGCCGCCGACGTGGGTTACCATGACGGCCGGGTCGATGATGCCCTTAGCTGCCAAGGTGTTGGCTTCGATGAGGTCATCGTTGTTGCCGCCGGTCGTGCCCATGATGTGGGTGCTGGTGTAGTGGCAGTCGTAGAGGTTGATTTCAGCGCTGAAGTTTTTATCCGTCGGGCCGGAGAAGAAGTTGAGGCATCCGTCGAAAGCTAAGAGGCGTCCTCCGAGTTCGGCGACGGCGCGGATCGGGGTGTAGACGAAGACGTCGTCATAGCCGTGGCCGTCAGTGAGGGCCATGAGGTCGTCATAAGCCGTGTCCATGTTGGACGTGTTGACGTAGATGAGTTCGACGCCGTGTTCGGCTGCGTATTCCGGGGATACGACTTCCTTAGCTCTGGCAAGGCGGGCATCGTTGATGTCGGTGACGACGATGCGTTTCGGTTTGTTTTTGTAGTTGATGCCGTAGCTTACAGCACCGAGGCCCATGGGGCCGCAGCCGCCGAGGATGATGATGTTGCCGCCTTCTTTGGTGCCCATAGCGTGGTCGTAGTTCTGTTTATTCGTGTGGTAGTTGGCGTGATAGCCGCCGATGATGCAGCTCATGGGTTCGCC
>OHSP01000275.1_pt1 | contig 32321 bp, 36 predicted proteins | sample 1578711 | NCBI WGS metagenome assembly OHSP01 (sample SAMEA3879584, study PRJEB24766) | human gut metagenome | biome: human-associated habitat; feature: feces | place: USA | collected 1985/1987
TGGGAAGGTGCTGATTTTATCATTTAGAGATGATGAGGAATATATTATTAATCGCATTTTATCCTGTATGAATAGAGAAACAGAGATTTTGCATCAGGGAGATATTCGAAATGGGCAGCTTCATTTTGAAGGACTCTACATTGATGAACAGAAACGAATTGCGGTTCGTGAGAATAACGAAATTGAATTGACTTATACAGAGTTTGAAATATTGCTTTTGTTGGCACGGAATATGGGCAAAGTGTTCAGCAAAGAACAGATATATGATAGAGTTTGGAAAGAACCATATTTCGGCGATTACAACATTGTCATGAGCCATATCCGTAATCTACGTGAGAAAATAGAAGATAACCCAAGTAAACCGATTTACATACAAACAGTATGGGGAGTTGGATATCGCTTTAATAAAAATTTAAGCAGTGGTCTGTGAAAATAATCCAGATCGCTGTTTATTATTTTCAAAATATACTTTATCGTGGGATGATAAGTTCTGATTTGAAAGGGAACCAACATGTCAACAAGTAAGGACTATTTATATTTTTTTTAACTGAAATCTACCGATTACTTATCATCTATATGCCAATATTTGTAAACTGTCATTTTAGATAATCCCGTCTCTCGTATGCATTGTGCTTTTCGTCCCTCTGGATTTTTTAATTTCCAACAAGTAACGATTTTTTCTTTAGTTCCACTACCAATAGGTCGTCCGTTACCTTCACGCCAATCAGATTTACCAGAAAGCTGAATTTTTAGGTCTCTAATCCCTCTGGCAATAAATAAATGATCCTTTTGTTTCTTATAATTTCGTTTATTACGTTTTATTTGAATTCCAGCTACTCGTTCTATAAAATCAATAGTACATGTAAATGCTCTAGTTCTATAGCCTTTTAAACCAGCATCTATATCATCCATAGAAAAATGATTAGATTCGTCAGTAGTTCTTTTATCAAATAAAGGTAGGAGAGCTTCAGCATCAGCTTTTAATTCATCAAAGGGTATGTTACATTTCATCGCATAAGTCGCCAATGTAAAAATACCATAATAACGATGCCCTTGCCGTGACTTATTTTTTATTTCACGTAACCACCAATCATATAAATCCCTTTTTACAATCCAATGCCCAGGAGATGCCCTCTTTACAATTCTATTTTCATACCAAATTGGCCATAACTCCTTAGCTTTATCTAAGGGAGTATTGGATTTACCTATATCAAATCTAAATTTATTAAAACGATCATCACCTTCAGGATAATATGACTCTAAGTCATTTATTTCCCATCTAGGTCCAGTTTTCCAAGCTCTTACGGGATAACCCTTACCTAGCTTAGAAGCTGTTCCTACAACGCGATATCGTTAAATTATCAGATTCCTGATACATAATAAGCAGATTGTTACTCTTAAGCCGGGTGCTTATCACGCTGCTATGTGTTGTGACAAAAAGCTGGAAATTCTTTGCAAACGCTACCTGCTGAACAAGTCTCCGAAAATTTACAGGACTTAAATGATTTTCTGGTTCTTCAATAAAGATACCGTCTACATTTTCACCAGAACGCTGCTTTTTCCGACCTCATTATCACCAAGAAAATGCCCATATACATTACCACCATTCCATACCGTGCCGAAATCACTTCATCACCTTCTCCAGCAGAGATTTGCAGCTGTCTACCACATCGTAGATGATATTCCCGCTGGAGATCGCTTTGAAATAAATGTCCCTTCGACGGTGGATCTTTGACTCCTCACTCAGGCGAAGCTGCATCGAATTCATGGAGCCTTTTGTCTCGACTACAAAACAGATATGCTTTACCGTTTCTTTATAGAAAGCAATCAACCAGTCGGGATTACCTGTTTTGTGCTTATTCTGTGAAAAAGTAAAGTTTCCTTTTGACAAATAAAGCAGAGCTTTTCTTGCCACAATCCGAAGAAAATTGTAGGAGGAAAAATCAATGATTACTACAATTTCCAACATCAATGTTCAATATCTTTCAGCCACGGTGCTTCGCCAGTGTCTGGCTGATTCAATCGGTTCTCTTCACAGAAAATAACCATTCTTTATGAGTGATTTTTGTTTCAACGACCTCGCCTTTCTACTTTGATTTTGTAGGCATCTTTATATCGCCACTTTATTTCCTTTTTCTGCGTAAGACCCCACGCCGTTTTTGTCTGTATGGACTTTCAGAGATTTCAACACCTCCTCCTATTAAAACAGGTTTGAATTTAACCTATTTATTATAATAATAGAATCATCAATACTAAGGAAGTCTCATCTATGAATATAAACTCTGAAATTTTCGTGTCCATCACGGAAGCAAATCAAAACTTTTCTCATGGCCCGTATAGTTGATGAAAAAGGAGCTGTTGTTATCCTAAAAAATAATTCTCCTCGCTATCTTCGACAGTTTGTGATGTACTGACCAAGCCCCTGTCCCATATCAAGGATCCTAAACGCTGCCTACAAATCCATAAGGCATTACTGCTTGGCGTTCCTGTAAGACCTGCGATTCGTTTTATCTTCGGTCTTATTTTCAGAAGACTCTTAGATCGTTTTGTTGAATAGGACTTGAAAGACGATAATTCATCAATGACCGCCGTATCAAAGTCGAATGGAAATCCACTCTTCCCACTAAACCAATCGACATTTTCTCTGTTAATCAGATAGATACCAGCGCTTTTCTTAACGCCTCTTTTCTCTCTGACTCTATACCGATAACCACAGAATATGTTAGTCCCTTTAAGCGCTCCCATTTTTCTATTTCATCAGGCCATGTATCACTTGTTACTCGAAGTGGTGAAATGACTAGAACCTTCCCTACTTCAAATCGGTTATAAAGAGGTTCAGATATTGCCGATAACGTTATGACGGTCTTTCCTCAATCTAAGCCCATCTCCAAAAATAAAGCAGAAACATCATGAGTAAGAATATGGTTAATATTCTCACCCGCAAAAAGGAGGCCCGTCATGATTGATTTGCTCGAAGGATCCGTCTATTTCGGTGTATTCCTCGGAATTGCCTCCTACTGGCTCGGTATGTTCCTCCAAAAAAAATTCAAAAGCCCCCTCTTTAATCCCTTGCTCGTCTCAGGTATTATCATCATCGGATTCATACAGCTTACAGGCTATAACTATGAAAAAATGACAGACAGTCTGGACTACATCAATTATCTCCTCACCCCTGCCACCATCTGCCTTGCCGTTCCCCTCTACGAACAGATGAAAACCTTAAAAGACAATATGGCAGCCATATTTTTCGGAATTCTTGCCGGCGTACTCTCCAGTCTGATTTCCATATTCATTTTCTGCCTTCTTTTCGGGTTTGACCATGCCTCGTATGTCACCCTGCTCCCCAAAGCCATTACTACACCGATTGGTATGGGCGTCTCGCAAGAACTGGGCGGATACCCCTCCATCACCGTCGCCTCCATTATTTTCACGGGGATTATGGGAAATATCTTCGGTATCTACATACTGAAATACTTACATATCACCCACCCGGTAGCCAAAGGGATTGCCCTCGGCACGGCTGCCCACGGCATGGGCACGGCAAGAGCCATGGAAATAGGACCCGTAGAAGGCGCGATGAGCTCCCTTTCCATCTGCATATCCGGTATCATGACCGTCATAGGCGCCAGCCTCTTTGCCCTGTTCCTCTAAAAGATAAAAAGAAAAGGCGTACCCGAAAGGTACGCTTTTTTATTATGGTTTTAGCCTGTTTCGACAGTGAAACTGTCGAAACAAAAAACTACCCGCTATGCGGGTAGAAAACAAAAGGTTATACCAAAAATCACATCTTTATATAATAAAGGTGCTCAAATCCAAAATAACAAAAGAGGTGATTTATGGTACAAAAGACAAATTCATTATCACATACCAAATGGCTATGTAAATATCACATAGTCTTTACACCAAAGTATAGACGAAAAATAATATATAATCAATATAGAAAAAGCTTAGGAGAAATAATAAAGCTATTATGTAAATACAAAGGTGTAGAAATTATCGAAGGACATTTGATGCCTGATCACGTACATATGCTAGTAAGTATACCACCGAAATTATCAATATCAAGTTTTATGGGGTACTTAAAAGGAAAGAGTGCATTGATGATGTTTGAAAAGCATGCGAATTTGAAATATAAATTTGGCAACAGACATTTTTGGGCAGAAGGATATTATGTGAGCACAGTAGGATTAAATGAGGCAACAATAGCCAAATATATAAGAGAACAAGAAAAACAAGATATAGTAAAAGACAAGTTAAGTGTAAAGGAATATGAAGATCCATTTAAAAGGAAATAAAAAGCCCTTTAAGGGCTAAGCCAAAGAGGCAAAAACACTAGGGTTTGAGAAAAGCGAAAACCAGCGCCTTTAGACGCTGGTTGTTCATATGGGCTTATAGCCCTTGTGCAAACCACCCGTTATACGGGTGGTTTTGATTGCAAATAAGGAAGTAAATAATACGGATCACATCCGCTTGATAAAAAACTCGTTTATGTTTCCGCTTTTGCTTGCTTCCCGTCACGCGGAGACAGCTTTTTTGTGTGAGTCATTTCAGTATTTTTTGTTTTTGCTCACACTTATTTCTATTCTTTTGTTTTTACTCATATATGTATTGGCAAAAACAGTTTCAACAGGAAGACCCGGATCTGGCCCTCAAAGCTGTCATCGATGAAATTCGAAACGTCCATCCGAATTATGGATATCGCCGGATATTAGCTGTGTTAAGGAATCGTGGCATCGTAGTAAATAAGAAGAAATTACAACGTATTATCCAGAAATTCAAACTCCAAGTCAGGTCGTATACCCGGAAAAGTCGAAAATATAGTTCGTACCGAGGAGTAAAAGGACACATCGAGAAAAATCGTATTCGTAGGCGTTTTGGCAGCACCAAGCCTCATCAAAAAATCACAACTGATACGACAGAATTCAAGTACTACGAATTAGATGAAGGCGGAGTAATTAGAATCAGAAAATTGTATTTAAATCCTTTTTTAGACTTGTATAATTGTGAAATTATAAGCTATTCGATCAGCCCGACTCCTTCAGCTGAATCGATACTGGCAGCGCAAAAGAAAGCCATTGAAGTAACGGCAGATGCTCCATTTAGAAGAACATTCCACTCCGATCGCGGATGGGGCTATCAAATGAGAGCTTACCAGCATGCGCTAAAAGCCAACAATATCTTCCAAAGCATGTCACGGAAGGGAAATTGCTACGACAATGCACCGATGGAAACCTTCTTTGGAATTTTAAAACAGGAAATTTACTACGGGAAAACGTATCATAGTTATCAGGAGTTAGCCGATGCGATTATTCAATTTATTGAGTATTACAACGTAAATCGGATTAAGGAAAAGCTTGGATGGCAGAGCCCGATTGCCTATCGGCTAGCCAATCAAACTGCATAAAAAAAATGGTTCTATAATAAATGTTGGGGTCTTGTGGACACTCTTGTTCACAAGACCCCTTGTTTATATAAAATAAGACATATCCAACACTGCCAGTTAGCTCAACCACCACGAAGAACTGAAAGGAGTATATAGATATGTCTCTCACTTATTTTATCGAAAAACATTTCAATTGGGAAGCGGGTTCTGTCAAAGAATTCGTAAATCAGGATGGGAAATGGGTCCTCTTCATCGATTTTAAGCCATTCACACCGTGTTGTGTTCATTGTCATCATAACAAACTCTATATTAAGGATTATCGGGATCAGAAAGTACTCTTAGGGCATTGGAATTCCCTGCCAATTTTTGGCCTCATTCATAAACGAAGATATCTCTGCAGCAGCTGCCATAAGACTTTTTACGAGCCGATTCCCGGACTCGGAGGTTACCAACGTCGCTCTCACGAAGTCATACGGGAAATCCAGCAAGCCTGTACTGAATTGATAAGCTTTAAGGCCATTTCCAGGATGCAGGGTATTTCGATATCCACGGTCATTCGGTATTTTGACAAGCTCACATTTCAGTCCCCAAAATATCTTCCGGAAATCCTATCCCTCGATGAGTTTCGAGGAAATGCCCGTGGACAGCGGTATCAGGTAGCAGTCAATAACCCTCAGACTCACGAAATATTGGATATCCTGCCTAATCGGAATGGCATGGAAATGATTCATTATTTTAGCCGTTTTCCACGTAAAGAACGCATGAAGGTGAAATTCGTCGTGATGGACCTGTCTTCTCTTTTCCGTCGTGTAGTTCAAACCATGTTTCCTTGTGCAGCCATCATTGGAGACCGATTCCATATCAAAAGGCTGGTCATCTGGGCTCAGGAACGAGTGCGGAAAAAGGTTCAGAACCATTTTCGTGAGAAGCGAATTTAGAAGTGTGTTGAAAACCTTTAAAGATTGGAGACAAGCGATCTTAAATGGACTGACATAAGTGTATTCGAACGGATTTACGGAAGGGATGAACAACAAGATAAAAGTATTGAAACGAGCCGCTTTTGGATTCCGGAATTTCGAAAGATTTCGCGCCAGAATCCTCTGGGCGTCTTTAAAAGAATAAAAAAAGAAATGGACGAGAGCAAGAAAAACTCACTCACGTCCATTCGCGGTGGATGATTTAGTTGGCACCCCAACATTTGACAAAGAGCCAAAAAAATTCCGAGCAACTATTTCGGGTTGCTCGGAAATAAAAGTCTAACTTTTTGGGGTCACATCAATTTCCCTCGGGGTTTTCTTTTTTACTTCGGTTGTGCCGTTTTTATGAAGTTTTATTTTGCTTTTCTCTTCTCGTTGACACGGACTCTTTCGATGACCGGGTTTCCGTTTTTGTCTTTGGAAATGACATCGATACGGAAACGTTCCAATTCCGGTTCGAATTCCTGAATCAGCTTTTCGTTCACATTGAGGCCTTTTTGCATGGCTCTGTAAACGATTTCTGCGAATTCATAGCGTGTCATCATACGGTCTCCGCCGAAAGTTCCGTCCGGGTAACCTTCGAGCAGTCCCTGTTTCGTGAGTTCTTCTACTGCTTCGTAGGCCCAGTGGTTCTTTGCGATATCCGGGAAAAGTTTCATCTTGACCGGATCGGGAGTCTGTCCCTGTCCGATACCTGTGACGGCTTGTCTCAGGACTTCCACTTCTGCACGGAGATCTTTGATTTCTTTCGCCATAGCGACTCTGGAGGTCGTTACATGGTTGCCTTGTCCAAGTTTTACAGAAACGCCTGCGTTCACCATGTTTTCTCCGCCGCCGAAGGATCCGCCGACACTGAACATGGTGTCTTCATTCGGACGGTAGTACGCGCCGATAGCGACAGCATTCGCGCCGCTGTAATTGCCGTAGCCTGCGGAAAAGTCCCATTTGTCATCAGGGTCGAAATCGAGCGGGTGGAGTGCGGCAAGTGCGGCAGCGCCTGCGCCGACTCTGTTCACACGGGTATTCAGTTCGCTCACTCTACCTCCGAGAATGGAAATATTCTGATTGCTCTGGTTCTCGATCGCTTTGAGCTGTTTCACGTTCACCGCATCACTATCCTCTTTGCCGTCTGCCACATTGGCGATTGTCTTGCCACCGGCGTTAATGCCGTCTTTTTTGACGGACGGGCCGTCTTTGATGGTAAGACCTTCGTTGTTAATGGTGACGGTATCTCCTTCTCCCACAGTGATTTTGTCACTTGCCTTGACCGTCTTTGTATCAACCGTATCAGCCTTAACCGTTCCGGCATTAACTGTCGTAGCGGAAACCGAGTTCAAATCCTTGAGGTTTTTAGCAAGAGTAACAGTATATTCTTCTTTATCATCAGCTTTTGTAACGGAAATATTTTCATCTCCTGCTTTAACCACGGTCTTTTTCTTTGCAATCTCATCTTTCAGTTCATTAACGGTTTTATTTTCGGAAATATCAATCTTGCTTCCTTCAATACCGTATTTGATAGTCGAACCGTCTCTTGTTACGGTAAGCCCCTGATCTTTTGCTGCTACATCAAAGGTAACTGCATTATTGGTATTGTCAATCTTTTGTCCGGCTGCCTCTTCTCCCGCTTTTACGGTCCACGAGGTCATCTTAGCGGCAATATCTTTCGCGTTCTGCTCGATTTTTTCGGTGTTCTTTCCGATAGTTTTCGTGTTTTCACCGATAGCTTTCGTGTTTTCACCGATAGCTTTCGCGTTTTCGCCGATGGCTTTCGTGTTTTCGCCGATGGCTTTCGTGTTTTCACCGATAGCTTTCGTGTTTTCACCGATGGTCTTTTCTGCGGTATCTACACGACCTGTCAACGTTGTGATATCTCCAGCGTTCTTTTCAATAGCTTTCGTGTTCTTTTCAATAGTTTTCGTGTTTTCGCCGATGGCTTTCGTGTTGTTCTCGATAGCCGTATCGTGTCCGTCTACACGGGTTGTCAAGTTCGTAATATTCGTCTTGTTTTCAGCAATATTGCTTGTGTTATCCGTTACCTGTTTCTTGAACTTTGCATCCAAGCCTACGGTAACGGTCGGTGCATCATCGTTTCCGCCTACGGTCACGGTGGTTTCACCGTCCGTGCCAAGGAATTTGACGTTGTTGTTTTTGTCTTTTCCGAGGTTGACGGCTTTCGTGTTGGTTCCGTCAGTGACGCTGAATTTTGCGGAAATATTGGTAACTGCCGTATTGCCGCTATTGATATTCCCTACCAGTTGCTTGTTATTCACACCGTACTTGATGGTCGCGCCGTCTCTCGCTACGGTAAGTCCCTGATTTTCTTCTACGTCAAATGTCGCCACATTATTGGTATTGTCAATGGTCTGACCCTTTGCAGCCGGGTCTTTATCCGTTGTCGCCGCTTTGAGTACCCAGGATTTCATCTTCTCTTTGACGGTATCGCTGTTGTCGATCTGATCATTGATTTGCGTATTCAGCTTGGTTACGTTCATGCCGAGCTTCAGGCCGTCATTATTCACGGTCGCCGTGATGTAGTCATCACTCGTGACTTTAACGGTATCTTCGGCTTTCACGATTTTTGTTCCTTTTGTCGCATTGCCGTCTTCTAAGGTCCAGCCTTTTTTGAGGGTCGTGATATCTCCCGTATTGGTCGTTACTTTACTGTCAACATCTTTCAACTGTTTGAAGTTGACCGCATCACCGTCTGCCGCTCCGGCCGTCACGTTGGTAATTTTCTTACTGCCTGCATCAATGCCTGTAGCGGTTACAGACGGACCGTTTGCAATGGTCAGTCCCGTTCCGCCGAGTGTAACGTCATTACCGGCCTTAAAAGTAGTACTGCTTACGCTGGTAAGACCTGTCAGTTCTTTATTCAAGCTGAGCTTGTAGCCTATTTTTCTCTTATCCGTTGTGCCTGCTATTGTTTCTTCGGCATCTGCCACGGTCAGGTTACCGCCGTCTATGGAGAGTGTCGGCCCTTTGACGGTGTATACCGTTCCGTCTACGCCCTGTTCTTTGCCTTCCGTAACGGTTGCATAGTCGCCTGCTTTGACAGTGGTTCTCGCTGCTTTCAGCTGGAGTACGTTTACGGCGTCATTGTCATGGATACCGCCTGCCACATTGACGATGCGGCGATAGTTGGCGGCGAAATCCTTATCCCCTACTTTGTACGCCGGATTGCCGACCGAGACGATACCCGCTGCGGCTTTCACTTCTTCGTCGCTGAGGTAGGCCTTACCGTCAACCGCTTCTTTGGCAAAGGAGTTGCTGCCGATCGCGATGCTGTTTTCGTCATAGGCACGCGCACCGAATCCGAGTGCTACGCCGCCTTTTTTGTACACAATGGTATTGGAGCCGAGAGCCGTTGCGAATTCCGCGCGGGAGTCCGCCCAATGACCGACCGAGGTCGATTCTTTTTCAAATGTACGCGCCTGTTTGCCCAGTGCCGTGCTGTAATTCCCTTTGGCAACCGCCGCGGCACCGACCGCTGTCGTATTGGTGTCATGTGCTTCCGCGGCGGCACCCAATGCCGTCGTTTGGAATCCGAAAGCACTCGCTTTCATACCGATCGCCATCGAGTTTTCGCGTGCCAGTTTTCCCGGACCCGCTACTGTATCATCAGCGACTGGCAAATACGGTTCGCTCGGGTTCCATGCATCCCCCGGATTCGACATGCCCGTACCCAGATGACCCTGCGTTTTGGCGCCGACATAGGCGCCATCACCGATAGCAATGCCGCGGCCGCCCGTTTGATCTACCGTGCTGTTCGTTCCTACTGCAATTCCGCGGTTCGCCAACGATTTTGCCTTCGTGCCGATACTGATGCCGTTCTCAGCCTCGGTTTGTGCCTCCTTACCAAAAGCCATGGCTCCATCTTTCGTTACGCTCGCCTTATAGCCAATAGCTGTGCTAACCTCTTTTGCTGTTACATTTGCCTCTACACCGATAGCAATATTCCAGTTACCAGTCACCTTACTATCCAAGCCGGCTGCAATTGAATACCAACCGTTGCTCTGTGCATTCTGACCGATGGCAATGCCACCGCCTTTTTTCGCTCCGTCATTATTGTAGTTTGATTTTAGATGACCTTCTAAGTCCTTGACAGAGAAATAATGGATCTTGCTCTTTTCGATTTCATTACTCAGATTGGTAATGCTCGTATTGCCATCGAGGTCAATCTTGCTTCCTTCGATACCGTACTTAATGGTCTTTCCGTCTCTTGTGACGGTGAGTCCTTTATCCGCTGCAGCTACGTCAAAGGTAACAGCTTCGCCGTTTTTGATTTCCTGCGGTGTTGTTTCGTCCTTTACTTTCAGCTTCCACGAGCTCATGACGCCGTCAGGGCCGTCGGTAATGCCGAGGTCTTGTTTCAGCTGTTTCATGTTCAGCGAGTAGGTGACGTTTCTGTTCGTATCGACAGTTGAGGTCAGCGAGGACCCGTCCGCCGTTGCTTCCGTTGTTTTGTCTACGGCCGCTTTGAAGGTGACTTCCGGTTCTTTATCTCCGCCGAGTGTGACATTCGCCTTGCCTTCTCCCGCGTCTTTCACGATGAAGCCTTTTTGCAGTTTTGTAATGTTGCCTTCATTGGCCGCAACTCTTGGTGTCAAAGCGTCAATGGCGTTTTTATTCGTTGTCACCTGTGTGTTAACGTCATTCAACTGTTTGAAGTTGACCGCATCGCCGTCTTTTGTACCGGGTGCCACGTTGGTGATGGTCGTGTTGTTCGCATTGATACCGTCTTTATTGATATATGTTTTATCGCCAACTTTGAATGCTTCACTTGAAACGCTGGTCAGGCCTTTGAGCTCTTTGTTCAAGCTGAGCTCATAACCTACCGTCTTGCCTTCGCCGTCCTTTTTATCCTTGATGCCAAGGTTGTCATCTACGGTAATGTCCGGCCCTTTGACGGTGTAGGTCGTTCCCTTCCCGTCTTCCGTTTTTTTCGTGACGGTCACATAGTCGCCCGCTTCGACAGTGGTCTTAGCGTTTTTGAGCTGCGCAACGTTGACCGCGTCAGTGTCTGCCAGACCTGCGGCGAGGTTGGTGATTTGTCTTGTTTTCTCACCCGTACCAACAGAGACAGCGCCGTTTCCGGATTTCCATGTCGCATTGTCTGTTGCCGATGCTTTATCCGTGGCGGGATCGTACCCGAACACGCCCGCAGCGGTAGCCGCTTGCGAACCGGTACCCAAAGCCACGCCGCCTTCGACGTCGACGTTGGCGTCATTGCCGAGGATGGTGACGTTCGATGCTTTGGTTGCCGCTTTCGTTGTCAGCGATCCGATAATGATATTTCCACCGAATTTTTCCAACTCGTGGTTGTCGCCCATGATGAGGTTATGACTCGAGTCGGCGACGGTATTTCTGTTGCCCGTCACGATGTTGTAGGTTACTTTCGGGGTGCTCGTTCCATCATCATGATCCGTATTGGAAATTTCGTTGCCTACGCCGGAAGCTTGCGTATAGAGAGAACCTGACACCAAGTTCCCGTCACCTTCGACGCTGACATGGCTTCTTCCTTTTTGGAAAAGGCCGGTCGGGTCGCCACCGTCTATAGGATCAAGGAAATCCTGCTCTTTTTGCTTATCTTCATCGGTCAGCGCTTCGTCATTATACGCGTCATACACAAAGTTGCCCGTACCACGGACAAACGTACCGTGAGACTCCTCGACTCTGTTCATGTTCCCGATAACTTTATCTTCCCGACCACCATTTTCCGCACTTTGAGCAAAGATAGTGTTATCTGATCCGAGAATAATGCTTTGATCAAACTGTCCTTCTTTGGCCTTTAATCCACCGGTATAATTGTCCGAATTTTCACCGACGATGACGCTACCCTGTCCTCTGACAAATGAATGAGCACCTAAAGCAACGGCACCATCGCCATCTGATGATGTATGAGCACCGATAGCAATCGCACCCCGTTTGCTGGCGCCATCATTTTTGTAGTTGCCTTCATTCGGCGCCATGCCTTCACTTTTTACAGAAACGTAGTGCATGAAAGGCATATTATTATATAAGTATCTGATTCTTGAATCATTTGTACTTACATCCGTCTTAAGACGCCCGATGTCTCCCTCGTTTGTGCGTACCCTCCCGGAAAGATTGTTAATACTTGTGGTATTGGTAGCGATTCTCGCCCCCAGCTTATTTTCCGACGCAACAAGGTCTTTCCATGCTTTGCTCTGGAGAGCTTTCAGCTGCGCCACGTTGACCGCGTCGGTGTTGTCCGAGCCGGCAGCGACATTGATAATCTGTCGGGTAATGTCCTTTTGCTGATTACCGACAGAAACGGCCGCTTTTGTGGCTTTCCACGTGGAAGTTTCGTCCGCGCCGGCTCCCAACGGATCATAACCGACTTTACCGGCTTTGCCGTAACTCGGAGATGCATAAGAGCCTACGTTGGATTCACTGCCCAACGCCACGCCGCCATCGATATCCGCTCTGGTGTTCGCGCCGAGGGTCACCGCGTCCTTCGCATAGGCTATCGACTTATATCCGAGAGCCGTGGCGTTTTCCAAGGCCGCATTGGCGCTGCTGCCGATCGCCGTACCGCCTTCAGCTAATTGTTTTTGCCAGACATCACCCACATTGGCAGTTCCGCCCAATGCGATCGAGTTTTTGCCGTACGCTCTGGCTTCCCGTCCGATAGCGACGGTATTATATGCCGTTGCCGTATCATTTTCATTGCCGGCCATTGCGCTGCGACCGATGGCAATCGTGTCACCGCTGTACGCCTGCGCTCCACCGCTCGAAGAGTCGTAGTCACTGCCGATGGCAATCGCACCAATCCCTTTGGCACTTGTCTCATTGCCGAAAGCGATGGCATCCATCGCCGACGCTTCCGCCGAGTTCCCAAAGCTCAAGGCATATTTTCCCGTGGCTTTGGCGCTCCCGCCGATGGAGACGGATTGATGCCCCCACGCCTTGGCATCACGCCCGATGGCGATCGCCGAGTTCATTTTTTCGATATCGCTGATAACGTAGGGAAGGTTCGTTTTCGGGTCACGTTGGATCGATTTCGGATCATTTTTATTCGCGCCGGCTTCGGCTTGAATCCCGATGGCAATACTCTTATCGGCGGAGAGCGCTTTATCTCCGATGGAGACCGCTTTGTCCCCCAGCGCCCAAGCCATATTACCGATGGCAACATCGCCGTCACCGCCGTAACCGCCGTCCCGCTTGTATCCTCCCGCCAACGAGGAGCGACCGATGGCGACACCGTGGTCGGCTTCCGAGAAGGCACGGTAGCCGAGTGCCATGGCGTGTTTACCGAATGCCCCGTCGTTATTGACGTTGGTCCATGCGGGGTCGGCATAGCGGTTCAGATAGTCGCGGGACGGCTCATGATAATCGGGACGTACGCCAAAATACCGGAGTGTCAGTCCGTCATGCTTCAGTTTCTCGCCGATTTTATTCGAAACGTCATCATAGTAGAAAATACGATTCGCAATCGCCTCAGGAAAACTCGTAGGCCCATATTCCGCTTTCGCACCGGGGATTTCTCCGCCGTGGGCAATCTTGTCAAGCAAATATTTGGCAACTTCGTTCTTGACTTCGTCTTTTTCCTGTTGTGTCAAAGCCTGTACATCTGCCGTGCCTCCCGCCAAAAGCGCAGACATGACAAAGACGGCAAGCAGGCTGTTTTTGATGCGTGATTTATTCTTCCCATGTCCTTTCGCCAGCTCGGACGCAACGACCCAGCAGTTTTTCGTCTTACTCCAAATCAACTTATAAATTTTATTCATATTTCCTCCTAAAAAGAGAATCGCAGCTAAAAGCTGCCCCCCCCCCAAAAAAAATATCGACGCTATTATTGTATTATTATTATAAGCCACATGTCAACGTATATCAAATATTTTCTATATAACTATGTACTATTCTTAATCATGCATGACAGATATCCGGTAAGAAGTATGAAAAAGCACAGGAAATGTAACATCGTTTTCTCAGTTAACACGGGGTTTTCGGAAGAGTGCCATGGAGAAAGGAAATAAAAATTTCAAATTTCTTTTTTCTTATTTTTATTTTTACTATATAATATAATGAATTCTTTCTCGGTTGTTTGTTGTATCCGAAAAGCAGTGTAGTTTTTTGTGTGAGTCATTTCCATATTTTTCGGTTTTACTCACACTTGCCCCTGCCGTCATTCTTGAGCGGTATCAAGCATACATGAAGAAAAGAAACATAAAAAAAGATTATTATGAGTAGCGAAGAATCCGGCATAGGATAATCGAAATCGCATAGTTAACACCTGCAGTTCCTGCCTGGATTCTTCACTCTGAGTCATTTCCTTTTGTTACATTACAATCATACCGATTTTTACCACCGTTCAAGAATGACAGGCAGGTATTTAGTGCCGTTCTGTAAAAAACGTTCTTTCGTTTTTGCTCCAACCTACCCCTTTCGTCAACCTGTCGGTTGACACTTTAGCCAAGGCAAAGCGTCTCACTCACTTTTACAGCGTCGCTCCGCTCCGTCACAAGTTTCCCTGCGCTGCTTCCGCCCATGTAAAAGGCGTATCTCGATCCGGCCGTGCTGTCGGCAGGCTTATCCCTTGACCGAAATAACCCACTGAATATTCCCATATCTCATCACGCTCCTTCCTGTTTGACGCATGAAAAAAGCACCTGCCTGTGTAATCAGGCAGATGCTTTCTCTTATATCGATTTCCTCTCCCTTAAAATGTCCATAATATTAAGGGAAAGTTATTCTTCTTAAGGGAATGCTACTTTATTCTGTAGTAGCAGGTGCTTTTGCCGCTTCCCTTGCGTCTCAGTTCGCCGGAAGCCACCAGATTGCGCAGCGCTCCCTCTACGGAACTGACGCTGAGAGACGGACAAAGTTCCCGAATATCCTGTTTGGTAAAACGACCTATCTTGTTTTGCGCTGCAAGCCGCACTATATCCAGTGCGGATCGTTTGATTTCCACAAGGGAGAAATGGTCCTCAAAATCCCTGTAGGCCGCAAGGATCGTTCCAAGAAGGTATTTGATAAACGGGACAGGATCATCTGCTCCCTCATGCCAACCATCCTGTGACGCAGACAGCGCATCATAATATAAATCCTTATTCTTAGCGATCTTCGCTTCCAAAGAAATATATTTTCCGACATAGAATCCGCTTCTGTATAAAAGGAGCGTTGTAAGCAATCTGCTCATACGCCCGTTTCCGTCATTAAACGGATGGATACAAAGAAAATCGTGTATAAAAACAGGAATCGCAATCAGCGGTTCAAGTTCCATATTCCCGATAACACGGTTGTATTCCTCGCACAGCTTGTCCAGCGCAGCCGGCGTCTCGAAAGGCGCAACCGGAGTAAAGAGCGTTTCCCTATGCCCGTCCGGATAAGTCGCACTGATATAGTTCTGTACTGTTTTCGTCCTTCCTGCCACGGGATTATTCATGTGGCTATAGAGGATTTTGTGCAGTTGAAGAATATAGTTCTGTGTAATAGGGATTGCATCAAAGCTCTCGTGAATGATACCAAGCACATCCCTGTAACCTGCGATTTCCTGCTCATCCCGGTTCCTTGGTATTGTTTTCTCTTCAACAAGCTGCCTGATGCGTGTGTTCGTGGTAACAATCCCTTCGATGGCATTTGATGCCTCGGTACTCTGCACCTTGGCTATCTCCACCAATTTCTCAAGTTCCTCCGGTCTCTGCTTCAGATACATCTCCTGTTTTCCGGCCTCTTTGTATATGGCGGCGATAAGCCCCAGCAGATCGGAATCCCACTTTTTATCCCGAATCAATGAGTAGTTGAACACTCTCATTTCCTTACCTCCCATCTTTTACCCTTAAATTTTAGTATATTATAAGGTAAAAATCAAGATATTAAGGGAATAAACCCTTAATATTCCTTTCCATTTAAGGTCAAATATGTAGAGGTCATATGAATAAAATACCGCGGCTGTCGTAGACCGAGACAGTATTGTCATTTCCGCAGCGTATTGCGCGGTCAAGAGCCATGATGGTCGCAATTGCCCCGTCAATCTTTTCCGTGGATTTTTCCTTATCGGCTTTAATATTCCCAGCCGGGTCGGTGCGGATGAAGATGTTGTCCATATTCCACCGAAGGACAGGGTGTCCGCCGTGGGCGATGCGTCCTCCCAATGTAAGCTTCATGAATTCTTTGGTTGGAGGACTCATATCCTTGAACCCTTGTCCAAATGGAACAACGGTAAAGCCCATTCCCTCGAGGTTCTGCACCATCTGCACCGCGCCCCAGCGGTCAAAGGCAATCTCCCGTATATTAAACCTTGTGCCAAGCTCTTCGATAAATTTCTCAATAAAGCCGTAATGAACAACATTTCCCTCCGTGGTCATAAGCAAGCCCTGACGCTCCCACAGGTCGTAGGGAACATGATCGCGCTTTACCCGAAGGTCAAGAGTATCCTCCGGCACCCAGAAGTACGGCAGGATACTGTATTTGTCCTCCTCATCCTGCGGAGGGAATACCAGCACAAACGCCGTGATGTCCGTGGTACTTGAAAGGTCAAGCCCGCCGTAACAGATTCGCCCTTCCAGATCGTCCTCGCTCACAGCGAAGGAACAGGCATCCCACCTGTCCATCGGCATCCATCTGACGGATTGTTTCACCCACTGGTTAAGACGCAGCTGCCTGAAAGCGTTCTCCTCGCCGGGATTCTGCTTTGCGGAGTCGCAGGCGGCTTTTACCTTGTCAATGCCAACCGTGATACCGAGCGAGGGATTTGCCTTTTTCCACACGGCGGGATCAGTCCAGTCCTCCGACTCGTCCGCACCATAGATAACAGGATAGAAGGTCGAATCGATTTTCCTTCCGCTCATGATGTCGAGAGCCTTCTCATGCTGTTCATAGCAGATGGAATGCGTATCATTGCCTGCCGTGGTAATGAGGAAGAACAGCGGCTGCATCCTCGCATCGCCGGAGCCCTTGGTCATGACGTCAAACAGCTTTCTGTTCGGCTGGGTATGCAGTTCATCGAAGATAACGCCGTGGGTATTAAAGCCGTGCTTGTTCGCCACATCCGCCGAAAGCACCTGGTAAAAGCTGTGCGTGGGCAGATATTCGAGCCGTTTCTGCGATGCGAGTATCTTCACGCGCTTGGAAAGCGCAGGACAGAACCGCACCATATCCACAGCGACATCGAAAACAATCTTTGCCTGGTTCCTGTCCGCGGCGCAACCGTAGACCTCGGCTCGTTCCTCGCCATCGCCGCAGGTGAGCAGGAGCGCCACAGCCGCCGCAAGTTCCGACTTGCCTTGCTTTTTCGGAATCTCAATATATGCGGTACTGAACTGCCTGTAGCCGTTTTTCTTTATCACACCGAACAGGTCGCGGATTATCTGCTCCTGCCAGTCGATAAGCTCGAAGGGCTTTCCCGCCCATGTGCCTTTGGTATGGCACAGCTGCTCGATGAACATCACGGCATAATCAGCGAGGTTCTTGTCATAGCGGGAGGTATCCGCCATGAACTTGGTAGGCTTATATTTCTTCAGTTTCCGTACTGCCAACGGCGTCTCCTCCTTCCGAAAATGGCATAAAAACAGCCGCATCTCTGCGACTTTCTAAAATCTGTCTGTACGAGAGACAGAGCCTTGCGGCCCGTCCCTTTTGCTGTTTTTTCTCTGTGTCTTACTGCTGCATCGCCCAGGCGATTGCGTGGCCTTCATCCTCAAACTCGACCTCGCTGACCGCCGCCAGTCCGATGGTGCTTTCGCAAGTCTTCCTGCCGTCTTCGAGGTACTCGTAAACCGCTCCGAAATAGGAAGGCTTGTTCTGCCCATTGTAGTAGTACCCGGCAAGCAGCACCTTATCTCCGAAGTTCAGCATCTTGCTTCGGCGGCATTCCATGTCCTCCGGCGTGGTGGGATTCGACAGCCTGTATTTTCTCATTCCTTCGTTGATTGTCATCATCGTATCCTCCGTTTCTTTCGGCATGTACATATATCACTACGGATATACCAGCAAGTCTTTTCTGTAGTTTTTCAAAGAAATATGCAGAATTATTCCTCGCCGGTGAGGATGAATCGGATGTATTCCTTTCGGTTTTCCTTAAGGTAATTTACCAGTTCATAGAAACCCATTTCATAAGCAATCCGCTGAACAGCATTCACATCAAACATATTGGTAAGCGCGGTATCTCGCACGGCAAGAATCTGCTTCCTTATTTTCATATCCATCAGTCGCACCTCCTGCATAAATCCTCGCCGTAAGCGATGGATAGCCCGCAGCCGTTATCCCAGCGAACCATAATGGAGCCGATATCATCCACGCCGATAACCGTGCCTTTGGTTCCAATCGGCGGAGCCTGCACATCCTCCATCCGTACCAGTTCCACCCGTGTTCCTGCAGGATACTCCCTGCGGATGCGGTCGACCGTTTCCTTATTCGGAAATCTCATGGTCAGCGCCTCCGTTCTTGAATGCCGAAGACCCTGTGAGGTTCTTCAGCAGGATTTTCCGCTCGGCCTTGTACTCCGCACCGATGAATCCCAGCCGCAGGAGGAAGCAGCGGAATGCGTACTTCTCGTTGTCCACATCCTTTTCCGTGGCGATCACTCGCTTGGCATTTCTGCTCATCTCGCAGAGCGCGGCAATGAAATGCGTGCAGGCCTTCACCGAATCCGCGTCCGGCAGTTCCGCAAACCAGGGGAAGGAAACCCTGTCCTCCTTGACCTCGATTCGGAGGTCCTCGATGCCGAGAGCCTTTCGGATGAGCGTTCCCTTGGCATCCAACAGCTTGGTGAGGTTGCCCACCGAAACCTTATCGAGCAAAATCTCCACCGTAAGGCCTCCTGTTTCGCCCTGTGGCGCATTTTCTTCGGCTTCGGATACTTTCTCAACCTCCGCATCCGCGCCGTCCTGCGGCTCACAGTCGAAGCCTGCGGCGGCGATGGCTTCAATCACCTGCTCGACCTCCTCGCTGTCGGCACGATCGTCAAATTCGAGTGTGCCGTCCTTGGTGACCGTAAGGTAATCGATTTCGTAATTGCAGGTCGGCATGAATTTGTATTCCGCCTTCGCTCCCGTGGTGTCGGAGATGACCTTGACCAGTTTCTTGCGCCGTGCGCCTGTGACGTTGTACTTTACTTGCATTGCGTTTACCTCCGCTTTCGCTTGATTTTCTGTGCCTTGCAGCTGTTATATACATCACTCTAAAGCCCTAAAATAGCAAGCGAATAACGGGATTTTCTTTGTAGAATTATCGCCAGAATATCAGACTCGGAACTGTGAGTAGTACACAATGCCTGACAGCACGAAAACAGCGCACGGGAGTGCGATACCGTTGCCCCACATCTTATATTCGGCGGAGTCCGTATGCGGATCGGAGAGCCACTTGATTATCTGCTTGTCCGTTTTCGGTTTGGATGCGCCGGACACGACATTCCTGTGCGTTTCAAAAACATCCCTCCAGGAAGCAAGCTCCTCATCGGTCGGATCATCCGTTCCGAGGTCAGCGCACCACCAGTCCGGGAATCCCTGCAGCCTTGCACACTCGGTGGGAGTGAGCCTTCGTACGATGTAATACGGCTCCTCGATTACGGTCGGCGGATCTTTGTAATCCGTAGCGACCAGCGTATTCGCCACATCTTCCTCAGTCTCTGTGTGGTAGGAATTCTTGCTCGTGGTATAGACGGGATGAGCGACAGCGCCGGGACCTTTTGCCACCATAGTCGGCTCGACCTCTTCCTCGATGGCAAGACCGAACCGCGCGTTCTGTCCCATGTTGTATGTCGCACGGTCTATGCCGTAAGCCACACCATGCTGTTCCGTAGCGTTTAAGGTATAGCTGACGTTCTCTTCAGAATAGCCGCTGCCCTTGTGGGAAGGTCTTGTGCCGTTTCCCTCGATGGCAACCACGGCAATGCCGCCCTGGTTGCATCCGGAATCTGCGCACCTTGTATCGAGCGTCCGAGAGGTTTCAGCCTCGTAAATCCCTGCGTGAGGATTATCTGAAAGCATCGCATGGCTTTTATCCGAACTGATGCCGTAGGCTTTGACCTCCACCACGGCCACGCCCCCTTGGTTGGAATTGGGAGCGTTGCCGCCTGTGTCGATGGTTCTTGCCGTATCGGTCTCATAGCAATTTTGCCTTGCATTCCGTGTGGCTTCGGATGTGAAACGCACATCGTAGGTTTTCGGCTTCTGCACTACAAGCGGCTGGTTGTTGCCGCCTGTTCCGAAGGTAGCAAGGACGGTCTGCGATTTATCAAGCGGTCCCGTGTATCTCGTGTCCTGCGAGTGATTCTCAAACATCAGCGCCGCAGGAACGACGCCGGCACGGAGTGTAGGGGATTTTTCTTCCTCATAGCCGATAGAACGGCTCTTTTCAGAGTGTTCCGTACAGAACCCCGCCGAACCCATGACCACAGGCGGATGATGCGCCTTTGCTCGTAACGTTCCCGTCACATCCTCAGTGATATCCATACGCTGCCCGCCTTGGTCATTCAGGCAAATACCGCCTGCCTCTCCAATGCCGCTTTCAGCACCTCCGGCAGTTCTTTGCCACGCTTTGAAGCCCTCGAAAGGATGCCCTGACAGGCCTTCGGACTCAAATAATATCTTTCCGGCACACAGTCCATCAAAATCTGCGACAAGGTAGATGCGTTTTCTTCTCTGGGGAACTCCCCAGTATTGAGCATCAAATACCCTCCATGCGACTGAGAAACCGTCTGCCAGGACAAGTCCTGCGTTCGGCCATTTGTCATATCGAGGAATATCAGCTTTGTTTTCTTTGACCGAGCAGACCGCTTCGAGGACTGCTCTGAAATCCTCGCCCTTGTTTGAGGAGAATGCGCCTGTGACGTTCTCCCAGATGATGTATTTCGGATATTCGCCATTGGTAGCCTCCCTCATTTCTTTGACGATCCTGATTGCCTCATAAAAAAGAGAAGACCGACAACCTCTCAGACCTTCCCGTTTGCCCGCTATGCTCATGTCCTAGCAAGGCGAGCCGAATGTGATAATGTCAACCGGCTCTATTTTGCCGCCGTCCATCTTTGATACGTCGCCGTAGCGCTTTACCTGCGGAAAACGCTTTGTGGTTACCCTGATTGGGAAAGGCTCTACCTCTGAAGCCCACACGGGCACCACTCCGGAGATAAGCCCCGCAAGCGGAAATCCCCCGCTTCCATCAAAGAGGGAGCCGAGTTTCATTTTACTCTCCATCCGGCGCCTCCAGTTCCGCATAGTTGTATATCTTGCCGTCCCTCTCTACGGAAACCTTGTCCGCGGAGCCGACCTGCTCGATATACCTCTTCACGATGACATCGCAGTATTTCTCATCCAGTTCTATGGTGGCGCAGTTCCTGTCCGTCTGTTCGCAGGCAATCAGCGTGGAACCGCTGCCGCCGAACGGATCGAGTACGAGTGTGTTGCTCATGGATGAATTCTGAATCGGATATGCCAAAAGCGGTATGGGCTTCATGGTCGGATGATCCGTATTCTTTTTTGTTTTCTCAAACTCCCATATCGTGGTCTGCTTGCGGTCGGAGTACCATTGGTGCCTGCCTTTTTTCTTCCAGCCGAAAAGGCAAGGCTCGTGTTGCCATTGGTAAGGGGAGCGTCCAAGTACAAGACTTGGTTTCTTCCAGATACAACAGCCGGAGAGATAAAATCCCGCGTCCGAGAATGCCTTTCTGAAATTCAGACCTTCTGTATCCGCATGGAACACATAGATGGACGCATCGTCCGCCATGACCTTTTCAATTTTGGAAAAGGCATCGAAGAGGAACTGATAGAACTTCTCGTCAGCCAGGTTGTCATTCTTGATTTTTCCGGCAGCCCCTTCGTAGTCCACATTGTAGGGAGGATCGGTAACCACGAGGTTTGCTTTTCGTCCCTGCATGAGCGTATCAAAGGTTTCCGCTTTCGTGGAGTCGCCGCAGACCAGTCTGTGCCGTCCGAGCGTCCACACATCGCCGCTCTTGGAGAAAGTTGGCTTTTCCAGTTCCTCATCTACATCGAAATCGTCCTCCTGCACATCGGAATCGTCTCCAAACAGGCCGGCAATCTCCACCTCGTCAAAGCCCGTGAGGGAAAGGTCAAAAGCCTCTGCCTGCAGAGCTTCGATCTCAACTCGCAGAAGTTCTTCGTCCCAGCCGGCGTCCATCGCCATACGGTTGTCGGCAATGATGTAGGCTTTCTTCTGCGCCTCGGTAAGATAATCCACAAGCACACAGGGTACTTCCTTGATACCCTCCTCCTTGGCGGCGAAGATGCGGCCGTGACCTGCGATAACATTGAAATCCCTGTCGATAATCACAGGATTGATGAATCCGAACTCCCGCAAAGAAGCCCGGAGTTTATTGATCTGCTCCGGGCTGTGCGTTCTTGCGTTATTGATATAGGGTATCAGCCTGTCAATCGGTACAAGCTGCATTTCGGTTGTCGTTTTCATCGTATCAGCCCCCATTCCGCAAACTTCTCAAAACCGCCGAGACCTGAGATGTATTTCCTTGCGGTCTCCACGATCTCCGAATACGGAGTGCCGCCCACGGTGTCATCACCGATGGAACAGGAAAGCTCCACAACCGTTCCCGTTTCCTGTGCTTTGAGCCATGCCCAAATGTTCACGGACACATCAGCCTTGGACAGGTCTTTGCCGTGCAGGCCGCCGCCCGTGACGGAATCGCCCATATCAGAACCGAGTTTTCTGTTGGTGGCGCCCGAGTCCACATCCGTGCCGCCCGTCCAGTTGCCGAGGGGATTGACTACGGCTTTTTTATATGTTTTCTTCAGCTGCTGCGTTTCGGCTTTGCTCTGGCAGATAGTCAGGTTATCGCCGTCAAGAATATACTTACCGTCATACGGATGCTTCCCGTAAATGTCGGCGGCAATCCCTGTCAGCTTTTTCTGTTCCTCCGTCACAGGCACGCCTTTGAAGATGCCGTTGTCTCAACAGCGGAAACCGTCATCCTGGTTTCGGGAGAGGTGGCCGTCCTGCGGAACTTCCTGAACGCTGATTTTTACATTTCCCACGATTCGCTGAACGATAGATGTAATATCGCCCTTCGGAATATGCACGGAAGTTTCCGTGATAATGTGACACATTCCATGACCGAGCAGGACTTCCACGGCAATCTTCGGATTTTCTTCTTTTCTGTATGCGGTATCCACGATTGCCCCGGCGATACGGTCGGCAAGTTTATCCGGATGCGCAGGATTCACTTTCTCAAACATCGTTCATTCCCTTTCTGGCTCTTAGGAGCCGTTCCATCACATCGTCCTGCGGATTCGTTCCGCCGAACTCCGTGGAGCAGTTTTCTTTGACTATCTGGAATATCTCGTTCCACAGGCGGTTCGCCTGGTTCATGTAATTTATCCCGATATTGATAAACGGCGAGGTGATAGGCTTGCCTGTAGTCGGATGCTTGGATAGGTATCCGAGTTTGGTGGTCATCTCCTCGCACTGAATCCACCGTGCAGAACACATGGCATAGCGTTCGAGCAGTTGCGGCGATACGGCTTTTGCTACACCGAGATCATCAAGCCACTCCCAAGTTTCCCTGTATATCTCCGCAGCGAAGAGCGTGGAGCCGTCATGCTGTCGAGCCGATAAGAACTCGTGAGGCTCCGGCATATCCTCGCCCTGCGTGTCCGGGATGTTCAGCACCTCCAGCTTTCTGCCGCCGGGATTCCCGTTTTCCTGTTTCTCACGGACGGCGGTTTTCTTACGGCCCGCACCCGGACGCTTGCCGCCTCTGCCGCCCGTATTATTTGATTTTGTCGGCACCGTTCCCACCGCCTTCCTACATAAATTTTGAGCGACCACAGACGGCCGCCCTTATTACCCTTTTGAAATTGCTTTTTTCGTTCGCGTTGCCCCGCACCGTTTTCCGCATGGAAGGCTCGTAGAGATTTGACCGCCCCTACCGGTCACCGCGCTCTTTATGAATTTTCTCGTGACAGCTTCTGCATAAACTCATAAGGTTAGCCTCCTCATGCGTTCCGCCTTCCGAGAGAGGAATGATATGGTGGACTTCCTCCGCCTTGATGTATCTCTTGTTTGTAAGGCACATCTCACAGAGCGGATGCCGACCTATATATCTGTCACGGATTCTTTTCCAGGCTCTTCCGTATCGTTTGCCCGGGGAGTAACCGCGCTGAAACTTCTCGTAGCGCCTTTGCATTACTTTTTCATGTTTCTCGCAGTAAACACCACCGTCCGTTAGGTTGGGACAGCCGGGGTAACGGCATGGCCGTTTCGGTTTTCTTGGCATGCGCGCTTCCTTTCGCCCATAAGAAAAGCCCACGGGATTTCTCCTGTGAGGCCTTGTTCATCATTCAATTTTACTGATTTTACTATATCACATATGCCACAGTGGTATCTTGTTGCAAAGTGTTGCAAAACGTGCAGGTTTATATTTTGATCGGATTTTCCGGAAGAGTCACATGCAAAAGCGCGGATTCGTGCCAGCGGTAAACCGTTGTTCTGTCCGCGTGCAGTTCTTCCCCGATTCGCTCCCAAGTATAGTTATGAATATATCTGTAGCGAAGAACCAGCTGCTCATCAATATCCGGAATAGCTCCTATCACGCTCCGCATCTGTTTTTTTAGGTCGACCAGCCCGTTAATCTCATCATCTATCTTTTCCTGGAGTTCCCATACCTTCTCAAGGCTTTTTACAAAAGGAGCATCCGTAGGACGGTTCGGATTATAGTGTTCCTCAAATCCGGGAGAGTGGGCGGAACACACCATTTCTCTTAGAGTTTCCATTTCCGCTATATCTGAATTTATCCTATGATCCAGACGATATGCCTGGTAAAAATATTCCTTTACTGTCATGAGATTTCTTCCTCCTTGAGTTTCGTAAGCAGCATTTCTCCATCAAAGGATGTGAGCAATGCGTACCAATCGGAACGAAAGAACCTCTCGAGGTCTTCTACCATGAGCTTCGCGTCTTTGTTCTTCGGGTAATGTTTCAGTTTTTTCCTTGCCGCGCGATAATCCTTCACCGCCTGCAGGATGATGGCGCAAGCAAGGTTCTCATAGGAACTCATCATCTTTTCACCGCCAGATTCGCCCTGACAGCGTCAATCAGCGCATTCTGAGTTTTCTCTTTTTTACGAAGCGCCTTCATGACCTGTTCATCAATCGTGTCTTTGGCGATGATGTGATGAATAATGACCGTTTCCGTCTGTCCCTGCCTGTAAATTCTCGCGTTCGTCTGCTGATACAGTTCGAGACTCCATGTAAGCCCAAACCATATAAGCGTGGAACCGCCGGCCTGAAGATTCAATCCGTGACCTGCTGATGCCGGATGAATGGTGGCCGCGGGGATTTCTCCTGCGTTCCATTCTTCGATATCCCTGGATGTCCTAATCTCACGGACACAGAACCTTTCCTTAATTCGCTCTGCATCGTGCTGATACCAGTATGCGATGAGGACAGGCTTTCCATTCGCCGCTTCCAGAAGATCTTCCAGCGCTTCAAGTTTTCGGTCATGGATGCGGATCACATTCTTGTCCTCGTCATAGACCGATCCGTTTGCCATCTGCAGAAGTTTCCCGGAAAGAACGGCCGCATTCGCCGCATCTATTTCCTTGTCCTTGATTTTCGCCACCATGTCTTTTTTGAATCGTTCATACACTTCCGTTTCCTTCTTTATTCTTGCTCATACAGTCCCTCTTTCTTTAGGCTATTCTGTATATGCGGGAATAGACTTATTTGTTGTTATTGAAATTTGACACTTTTGGGGTTGCATTTTACAAACGATAATATTATCGGCTGTAATATCGTATCCGACGCACTGCCCTGTTTTATTGTTTCGGACAATGTTTTCAAACACAATTTTTCTTCCGTTGATCTCAAGCTGAATGATGAAATCATCATTATTTGTTTTCATGGGCTATTTTCCTTTCTGCCGCCTCAACGATATTTATTAGATCCTTTTCCTTCAAACTGCTCTAAAAATGCGTTCAAGGAGAATTTACGAACTCTTGGATAACGTCCGAAGTATATTGTTGGCAATAAATTGAGCTTAATCAGTCTTCGGACAAATGCCTGAGATGTTCCTAGCTTATCGGCTACATCTGGCACCGACATTAATTGATCCATGCTGTCGTATACGACCTTGATATCGGGGATATTTTTCATATCTATCACCATATTTCTTTTTCATAATAGATTTAACACCTTGTGTCAAATCGGAGGCAAAAAAATATCGATTTTTTCAAAAGGTGTTAGATCCAGAAAGTCGCTTAATATGATTGCATCGTCGCAGGTTATTGAAACTCTCCCGTTCATTTTATGAACGACGGTGGATTTTGAGCAGTCCAGCACTACCGCAGCATCTGCATAGGTCTTTTTTTCTCTACGAATTTTCCTTTTAATTTATCCAAATTAACCATGTTTTCACCTTCCTCCCTTCTTTTGACACAACGTGTCATTTATTTGACTTCAGTATACCTTATAAGCAAATGTTTGTCAAACACAACGTGTCAAAAAACAACACTCTAGGTGTTATTATTTGCATAAGGCGTCAAAATATGATACTTTATATAAAAGAGGAGGGTGTTTTTCATTATGGACAGACGTGAAATTATTAACGCTGAAATCGGTGCCAGGTTAAAAGAAGCAAGATTAGCTGCAAACTTGACTCTAAATGAAGCTGGCAATCTAATCGGTATATCCGGCAGTGTGGTTCGTCGATATGAAATTGGAACTATAAAAAGCATCAGCATTGATATGCTGAAAAGATTTGCAGATATCTACGAGACGCCCGCGTATTCACTATTGGGATGGGATATTCCGGTTACTTTTTCATGCAGCCAAGATGAACAGGATTTGATAGTCAAATATCGTACATTATCTCCAGAAGAACAAGAAACCATTAACGATATTATAGACATTAGGTATCAAAAGAGATTAAAAGAGACTAGGTAAAGATAGACAAGGCAACTTAGTTATTGTTGATTTCAAGTCTCGTAAATAGGAGGCTGATAATATGGCATATTTTCGAAAAAGAGGAAATAAATGGTATTACACATTATGCTGGACAGATGAGAATGGAAAAAACCATAGTTCTGAACGTGTTGGCGGTTTGACAAAATCTGATTGTCAAAAAGCTTGGCGAAAAGCAATGGAATCCATTGACAAAACAGGTATGTATATTCCCCCGTCATCAAAGAAAATGGATGAATGTTTGAATGAATGGAGTTCCTCTGTGAAAATTAACTATAAACAAAATACAATAGATAGTTACACATCTACCATCAAACACCATTTAATTCCGGCTTTTGGAAATTATAAGTTAAAAAGTATGACATCTTCCGTTATTCAAGAATGGTTAAATCAACAACGTGATTCATATAGTCGCTCAACATTAAAAACCTTTTATATAATATTAAAAGTTTTTTTTCGCTGGATCATATTAACACGGAAATATATGGATGTTAATCCAATGGATGCTGTTTCTGTGCCGAAATATTTTACATTGCCCAACAAAACACATGTTTTTACTTCAGATGAAATTCAAATTATTTTTTCTAATTTTGGATGGAATCATCCTTTTCACATGCCTCTTATGCTTGGATATTGCTGTGGTATGAGACTCGGAGAATGTCTTGCTTTAACTTGGAATAATGTAGATATGGAAAATAGAACGATTAACGTTTGTTCTAACCAATACGACAAAAAGTCAGGATCAAAATTGAGTATTCCTAAAAGCAATGCCTCTATTCGAGTTATTACCTTTGGGCAAAAATTATATGATGCTCTACAACATAAGCGTTGGCAACAAAAAGCATCGCGGTTTAAAGCAGGTATATTTTATAAGGAATTAAATTTTGTTTGTACGGATGAAGTGGGAAATTCCCTTACTTCTAATAATCTTCGTACATTCGGAATATGGTGTAAAAAACAATTCGGAACCGGCTCTTTTCATAGTTTGAGACACACACATGCTACAATGTTGATTGAATCTGGCATGGGACTTGATTATGTTAGCAAGCGTTTAGGTCATTCCAGCATATACACCACTGCAAATATCTATGATAGTATAACATCAAAACGTGAAAAAGAAGCGATTAGTCTAATGGATAAAATATTATAGCCTATAAAGGTTTGCCGAGATTGCAAAAGCTATCTCGGCAAAATCTCGGAAAAAGATTATGAAACTGCTATTTTATCTATATTTCCCATGGGTAATAATTATCGTAAGTTATTTAAAAATAAAAAATCAGGCCATTTCAGCCACATCTCATACGCCGCTTACCTAAGCCATTTATGCCTTGTTATCCATTTTAAGTGTAATCATATAATAAGTTCGGTTCCCCAGTGTTTGGATTCAATATGGGAAGTTTTTTGGGATTCATTGTGGGAAGTTTTGTGGGAAGTTTGGAAAAAAATTGTGGGAAGCCAAAAACACCGTTACAGTCTGGGAAATGAATTGGGTTTCATACCCCAAACTACAGCGTTCATTACGATGACAATCAGTAGAACGACTGCCATAGCGACCCAGAATCCCATATTGATTCCCAGTAATTCGCCTCTTCCAAAAATATCGTGTGACAATATTATGAAGAAAAGATTTGCCGTAAAGTTATCGATGTGTTTAGCCGCCGTGCTTTTAACGTTCAACTTGAATACGGCTCAAGCACAAACGGACAATGCCCGTGTCCTCGGCGGCATCAGTAGATCTACGGATATTTTTACCTATCTGAATACGTATCCGTACAAACTCTGGCAATCAGACCATCAGTTTGCTCCCGACATTTATAACGACCTCTATCTTTCTGAAGATAAATGTGTTGCCGTCGATTTATGGAACGATCGCTTAGGCCAAATTTTTCTTCTCGGCCCTGGCTATAAAACCGATAAGGGCATCGAAGTCGACATGACAATGAACGATGTCGAATATGCTTACGGCCCTATTTATGATGCCATGAACGAACCTAGGGACTATACGCAGCGCTACGGCATATACACGGATTACGGTGACGACGGCTATTATAAAAACTATCGCGATTACGACGGCGTCATTGAATACGTTTCTCCTGAAAATGAAGGCTTAAATTTTGTCATCAACAAACATACTAAAAAAATCGTCCTGATTATGTACCAAACAAACCGTCACGGAAATGGCACGGCCATGTCTTATATTGATCTCTATAAATTACTTCCTGAAAGAAATTAAAAGAAATCAGCCGCATCGCTTTGAGTCACGATGCGGCTTTTTTGCATTAGGGTAAAGTAATGCCAGCTATTTCCTATTTATTATTCGAATACCGTAAGGACCAATCGCCCTTATAAAAGAAATAACTAAAAATATGATAGTGTTCGAAAGGAATTGAGTAACTTCCACCAAACACCAAAATGCTACAACAAAAACAGATATGATTTTAGGTGCAAATACATTGAATCTTTGAAACCACATCGATATGGCAATGGTTTCAAAGAAAATATCACATGAATACTGTACGACAAGTAACAATGATTTAGTAAAGATATTATCACAGTATATATAATTAATATACATTACTACAAATGATAAAACACCGCATAGTATTGCAACGAGAATCTCCACCAGATACGATTTTATACCTATCTGCTTAAATATGCTCCATCTACTGTTTTTATAAGTCGCAACCACCAAGATTATGATTGTCACAAAGAAAGTAATTCCCCAAGATAATTCTTTCATAGATACATTAATCATTTTCTTCACTCTTCTTAAAAATTTTTCATTACATTATCGGTAGATAGCAGTTCACAGTCTAAGGATTGATTTATCTCTTATAAATAAACCACTCCTTTAAAATAAGGGCAAATAAAACAATAATTATATATTTTACTATATTTTTTGTTGTATTCATTATTTTTTTATATTTTCTTTCATCATTTTGGTATTTTGCTAAAATGGCATCGCTATAAATCACAAGAGAATATCCGATGATAGTTGACATCAATAACCATATTGCATATTTTACTGCATAGTAAAAAGAATACACACATCCGAACAATGAAATCAAAGTTATAAAAATCCCTGAAAAGAAAGGAATGCTGTACTGATAAACACCCAACATTTTTTTATCAAAGTTTTCCTGTAACTCTTTTTTTTAAGCGTATAAAAAGCAAAGTGAAAATCCGCTGATTACAAGTAATTTTTGAACTCATGAATAGAAATCATATACTGCCTCGCTTATTAAATTTCTCTTTTTCTGCAGCACTTTTGCCTGTTGCAATATTATCTCCTGTATTTTCTATATATCGATAATTTAACTAATTAATAGAATTCATTAGCATAAACAGTTATAAGCAAAAATATGCTCATCATATTATTCTGAGCATTACTGGCTGCTCAATTTTGTCAATGCCATTTATCCCTTTTCCCCATATGAATCCAGTTTCTTCCCGGTAAGTATGGAAACGTAAATTTAAAAAGAATGGATCTTCTGTAACTGATAAATATAGACAAAATTTTCTATTCGGAAAATCTTCTTTTAACTTATTTCCCCATACTTCCAATACATTCATAGCAATTGACAACATATTTTTTTGTCCTTCCTTGCTGCATATTTCTTTGGAATAAAAATCATTTACAGATAAATCATTAATACACCATTCATAGCCCGTTTTATCTTTATGAAACTTTAAAATTCTCTCCCAATCAGAAGCTGAAAAATGTTTCATCTTTTTTAAATCGTTTTTATTCCGAAGAATAAAAATACAATCATTTATCTCGTAAAACTCTCTATGAATTAATGGATATAACGGCGAATTTTGTCCTATTATCATTGGATATCCAAATTCAAAGCTGTATAGCCATTTATTCATTTTATCATTATAAGCATACACATTATCACGCTCCTAACTAATATTTAGCTCTTTCAATTCTGCGAAGTAGTTGAGCGAATGATTGAATGAACATGATATTTTTCCAAGTGGTTACTTAAAGAGCAGCCGCTCACGATCTAAAGGACGGTGCACATTTTCTAAATAACCCACTCCTTCAAAATAAGTACAACTAAAAGGATAATGCTGTATTTAATCAAATCTTTTGCATCTCCAATAATCTCTTTAGATTTTTCCTCTTTATATTCATATTTAGCCAAGATGCCGCTTCCATAAGCCATAATAGCTATTCCCAAAAACATCAAAACCATCAGCCATAGGGCGTAATCAATAAAATAATAAAAGGAGAAAATAAGCCCAAGCAATGCGATTCCTAAAATAAAACATCCTCCAATAAAGGGGACACTGTATTGATAATGATGTAAAAATTCTTTTCGAAAATCTTCACGCACTCGCTTAAACAGTCCCCATCCCAAATATATTACTAATCCAAAAATGATTAGTCCGTCTTTTATATCATGAATTGAAATCATGTAGAATCCCTCATAAATTTAATGAATCAAATACTGTTGATTAGTGCTGTAAAGCAATTTTCTATATTTTTCTATTCCTGCTTAAATGAGCGGAAGTACATAACTACATAATACTCCGATACCTCTATTTCATGGCCTGAATCTGATCGTTCAGCATCTCACAGACTTCATAAGAGCTCTAGGTAAAATATAAAAATCCAAAAAAACTAACATAGCTAATTAGCACAACTATATGAAAATAAAACTCTTTCATTTCTTGTTTAGTAGCTTTTAAATACCTTCTTCTTCCCAAAACACAGGCAGCATACCAAAGAAATAACAAGCTAACCATACAAAAATAGGACCAGTCCTGATATTCTGTACCGGGATTCATAAATATTACATAAAACATATTTAATAAAGAAAAGACAAACCCAATATTAACCAGAAGAAAAATCTTTTTGGGCGCGTATTTCAGTAGTATTTTTTCCTTAGGGGTTAATCTAATCTTTAAAATATAGGCTTTTACAATGTGACAAATCATTATCACCAAGCCAATGAAAAACACGATTTCTCTCAAACTCATTTTGATTCACCCCCTTTTCTTACTTTTTTCTCTCTGGATAAGATTTTGATTCAGCAGATGAAAGTATCCCTCCCCCCCCCC
>OHSP01000276.1_pt1 | contig 32320 bp, 21 predicted proteins | sample 1578711 | NCBI WGS metagenome assembly OHSP01 (sample SAMEA3879584, study PRJEB24766) | human gut metagenome | biome: human-associated habitat; feature: feces | place: USA | collected 1985/1987
AAGCCGTAACAATGGTAAGCGTTTTGACTGGTCACTGAACAACACTTTGACTTGGGATAAAACTTTTCTTGAGAAGCACCATTTTACAGTGACACTAGTACAGGAAGCTGAAGAACGACGTTCATGGGGTGACAATTTGAGTGCCAACAACTTACAACCGACTGATGCCTTGGGCTTCCATTATGTAAAAGCAGGTGACAAAGAATCCAGTGCTTTCAGTTCGGATGATGGACATGAAACCGCTGACGGTATGCTTGCACGCCTGTTCTACTCGTATGATGACCGATATATGTTTACCGGCTCTATACGCCGCGACGGTTATTCAGCTTTTGGTACTTCCAATCCGCGTGCAACTTTCTATTCAACCGCCTTCGGATGGACTTTCACAAATGAGAAATTTTTCAATTGGGAACCGATGAGTTTCGGTAAGCTGAGATTTTCTTGGGGACAGAATGGTAACCGTTCATTGGCTAATCCCTATATTGCTCTTGCCGACCTGGGCTCAGGTACCGGAGGTACTTATGGTTATGTAGACGCAAGTGGTAATACGACAGAATATCGTTACTTTACAATGAACCGTCTGGCCAATACGCATCTGCAATGGGAAAAGACCACTGCCTGGAACATTGGTTTAGATTTTGGCTTTCTGAATAACCGTATCAGTGGTAGTGTTGAGTATTATCACATGCCTACTACACAGATGATTATGAATCAGTCCTTACCCGGATTTTCCGGTTTTGGTTCAGTCACTACCAACTTGGGAGAGGTGCAGAACCGTGGTGTGGAAATCTCATTAAGTACAACAAATATTAAAAATGATGTGCTGGAATGGAATACTACGATAGGCTTTTCATTCAATAAGAATGAAATCAAGCATCTGTATTATGAGTATGAAAATGTGCTTAATGCTCAAGGTGAAGTAATAGGTACTAAAGAAAGAGATGATATTTCCAATAAATGGTTTATCGGACAGCCTATTGGGGCTATCTGGGATTATAAAGTAACCGGTATCTGGCAGAAAGATGAAGTGGAAGAAGCTGCCAAGTATGGACAGCGTCCGGGTGACCCTAAGGTATGGAACAATCCTGATAATGATAAAGTAAATGCAGACGGTAGTGTTACTATCGTGTATGACAATGATGACAAGCAATTCCTGGGACAAAGCAGTCCGAAAGTGAATTGGTCTATGCGTAATGAATTTACTTTCTTCAAAGATCTAACTTTCTCATTCAATATTTATTCAAAGATGGGGCATAAGAGTCTAGAAACAGATTACCTGAATAAAGATAATGCAGGCTCAAAAGTGACGAATGGTCAGAATGTATATGCTAAGAAGGGATATTGGACTGTAGATAATCCGACCAATGAATATGGACGCTTAGATGCACAAGGTCCGTCGGGAGTGACTACACCGGGCAAATTACATAACCGTTCATTCATTCGTCTGGATAACATTTCACTTGCCTATAAACTGCCCAAGAAGTTCATTTCACGCTGGAGTATAGAAAAGGCGATTATTAGCGGAAGCATCAAGAATGTTGCAGTCTGGGCTAAAGACTGGAAATACTGGGACCCTGAAACCGGTGGTTTGGCTCCGAGAACCTTTAATATTGGATTAACTTTAACTCTTTAATTACATAACGGATATGAAAAAGATAAAAAATATAGCATTGATAGGTATGATTGCTGCCGGTGCGTTGTGTTCTTCTTGTTCAGAAGACTTCCTAAAACCGGACCCGCTTTCATTCTATGAACCTGAACAAACCTTTACTACTGAAGCCGGATTGCGCTCTGTTGTAGCTACGCTGGATAGACACTTGCGCAATTACTGGACCTATTATCAAGCTGCCAATCTGGTAACTCCTTTCTATACATTGTTTATGCATACCGATTTAGCTGTTGCCGGAAAAACAGATCAGAGTACTATCTGGGCAGATCCATCCGAACGCCTGACTCCTTCGGACGGAATGGGCGGCGGAGGTAGCGAAGTGAATCAGTTCTCGTATTTCTGGGGTGAAACTTATACAGGTATAAAATCAGCTAATACAATAACCAGCTATATCGGCAAAATTAAGGATATGGACGAAGCTTCCAGAAATAAATACATTGGTTGGGCTTATTTTCATCGGGCATATCGTTATTTGTCATTGGTCTTTATGTTTAAGGATGTCCCATTGGTGACAAAGATTATAGAAGGTCCGAAGTTCGACTATAAAACAACTTCCCGTGAGGCCATTCTTGCGAAGATGGTTGAGGATATGGAATTTGCCGTACAGTGGGTTCCGGAACAAAAGGATATGAAAGAGATCGGTCTGGTCAATAAGGGAGCTTGCCGCATGTTACTTTCTAAACTTTATCTGGCAACCGGACAGTGGGAGAAGGCTATTCAGCAGCTGAATGAAGTGATAGATAACTCCGGTTATTCGTTGATGACGAATACCTTTGGTACTTTTGTCACTCCTTTCAATACAGAAACGTGGCCTATTCAACGCAATGTGATCTGGGATTTGCACCGACCTGAAAATAAGTTGATAGCAGAAAATAAAGAAGTGATACTGGGTATGCCTAATCGCGGTATCGGTTCATCGAATTCTTTTGTTGCTTTCAATACAATGCGTGCTCTGGGTCCATTGTGGGATGACAAGAGTAATCTGTTGGACCCTAATGGAGTACAAGCTGTGAAAAGTTTTGCTCGTAGTGATAAGAATTATGACTCTAAATATGACTATAATCGCTCTATAGGTCGTGGTACAGGTTATTTGCACCCTACTTATTACTCTCAATATGGTATGTGGGAAGTGAATGGAGTAGATGATGAGGGAGATTTGAGACGCAGTACAAAGAGTGGAAACTGGATGATGATGGATTCTGTCAGGGTCAATAATCCTTCTTCCAAATATTATGGTCAGTATCTTCAGAAGTCTTGGTGTAAGGATACAATCCGTGATTGGTTCGGATGGCCTCACTATAAAATCTATTTAATGGACCAGAATGCCGAGGCGAAAGAAAGTAGTACACAGTTCAATGGTGCTTCTAGCAGCTCCACTACAAGTGGCATAGCCGACTGGTATTGCTACCGTCTGGCAGAGGCTTATTTGCTGCGTGCTGAAGCAAAATTTTATAATGGCGATCCTGCCGGTGCTGCTCTGGATGTAAACAAAGTGAGGGAGAGAGCTCAGTGCAAACAGCTTTACACAACTGTAACCATTGGAGATATCATGGATGAGCGTGCACGTGAATTGTATCTGGAAGAATGGCGCTATCTTGAATTGAGTCGTGTGTCTTATTGCCTTGCCCTAAGCGGAAAACCGGATGAATGGGGAAATACGTATGATGTGAATACTTATGATAAACAGGAAGGTACAGACCCGAATGGTGGAAGTTATTGGTATCAACGCATTATGCATTACAATGAATTCTATAATAAAAATCCGGAGTTGATTGTGAAGAACCATAAATATACCATTGACAAGCGTAATCTGTATTTGCCTATTCCACAATCAGCTATTGATGCCAATCGTTTGGGAAAACTACGCCAGAATTATGGCTATGACAAATATGATGACAGTGTGCCGATGTGGGGAAACTGGCAGGAGGCTGTAGCCGACGAAGATAACCTGTCTAACTAAATTGGGCTTCGGCTCTTCTGAGTAGTAAATTCGCATTTTTTCAATAGGTATTATAAGGAACGGGGTGATCGTTCTTTTCTTGAGATCACCCCGTTTTCATTTGTATCAATCAATATAGAATCAAGTATGAATAGAATAACAATGAAAGGACTGTTTTTTGCTTTTCTGACTCTTATTTTTTGTTCCGGATATTTTCCGTGTGCAGCAACCGAACTTCCGAAGGTGTCCGATGTGTCCGGTATTATCCATAAAGTGAACAGATACTGGCAAACTACGCATCCTAAACATAGTTGGTCATTCTGGGATCATGCTGCCTATCATACCGGAAACATGGAAGCTTATTTCCTGACAGGGGATACCGCTTACTACAATTATTCTGAAGCATGGGCTGGGCATAATCAGTGGATGGGAGCCAGAAACAAAGATAAGTCTAAATGGAAATCCGGTTATGGTGAAAGTAATGAATATGTTCTGTTTGGCGATTATCAGGTATGTTTTCAGACATATATCGACCTTTATACTGTGGAGCCTGACGAACGGAAAATAGCCCGTGCCCGCGAGGTTATGGAATATGAAATGAGTACCGATCGCTCCGATTATTGGTGGTGGGCTGATGGACTCTATATGGTGATGCCTGTTATGACTAAACTGTATAAGGTGACCGGAAATCCGCTTTATTTGGAGAAGCTGCATGAGTACTGGGAATATGCCAATAGCATTATGTATGACGCAGAGGCTGGTCTGTATTATCGTGATGCGAAGTATGTCTATCCTAAACATAAAAGTGTAAATGGTAAAAAGGACTTTTGGGCGCGTGGTGATGGCTGGGTACTGGCTGCATTAGCCAAAGTGCTGAAAGACTTGCCTCAAAATGATAAATATCGGTCAGAATATGTCGACCGTTTTCGGACAATGGCTAAAGCCGTAGTCGCCTGTCAGCAACCGGAAGGCTATTGGACCCGAAGCATGCTCGATCCGCAACATGCTCCCGGGCCGGAAACCAGTGGAACAGCTTTCTTCACCTATGGTCTGCTGTGGGGCGTCAATAATGATTTATTGGATAGAGAAACTTATGAACCGGTAGTATTGAAAGCATGGGAATATCTTGCTACAGTGGCTTTGCAACCGAATGGGCATGTAGGCTATGTACAACCTATTGGTGAGAAAGCTATCCCCGGACAAGTGGTGGATGCTAATTCTACTGCCAATTTTGGTGTAGGTGCTTTCTTATTGGCTGCTTGTGAAATGGTACGTTTCATCGAAGATGCGCCTATCGTCAATGAAGGATATCAGGTGACGGATAAAGGTGCCTGGTGTTGGTTTGCCGATCCTCGTGCCTTGCATTATAAAAGTAAAGATGGCAGTATAGACCGAACCTATATCGGCTACATTGATACTCATGGAAATATAAAAGCCATGCAATATGATTTTCATAAAAAGCAGCAGAAAGAAGTCCTTATCCGTTCCTGCTTCCAGCCGGATGATCATGATAACCCGACTTTCCTGATACTGCCTGATGAGCGTGTCATGATATTCTATTCGCGCCATACGGATGAACGTTGTTTTTACTATCGCATCTCGCGGGAACCGGGTGACATTACAACTTTAGGAGAAGAGAAGAAAATTATCACTGAGAATAACACCACCTATCCTTCTCCCTTTATTCTTTCCGATGATCCGGATCACATCTATCTTTGCTGGCGTGGAATAGGCTGGCATCCTACGATTGCCAAGTTATCCCTACCGGATAAAAAAGATAATATAAACGTGGAGTGGGGACCTTACCAATTGGTACAGTCTACCGGAGCGCGTCCCTATGCCAAATATACGTCGAATGGAAAAGATAAGATTCTTTTCACTTATACTACAGGACATCCTGATCAGGAGAGTCCAAATTTCTTATATTTCAATTATATCGATATACACACTTTGCAACTGGAAGATGTGAAGGGAAATGTGCTTTCGACCATAGCCGATGGCCCGTTTCAGATAAATAAAAGAAGTGAGTATGTAGAACAGTATCCTTATACGGTGGTAGATAGTCCTGAAGAGCGTGACTGGGTATGGCAGATAGCCATCGACAAACCGGGGAATCCTGTTATTGCCATGGTTCGTATCAGTGAAGACAAAACCTCACACAATTATTATTATGCCCACTGGACAGGAAAAGAATGGAAAAAGAACTTTCTGGCTCATGCCGGCGGACATTTTCATCAAAGTTCTTATATCGAGAAGTGCTACAGTGGCGGAATGACTATTGATCCTACACAGACAAATGTGATTTATTGTTCTGTTCCCGTAGAAGGCAAATATGGACGGAAATATGAGATACAGAAATATATGCTGAATGATGGGGGAGATGTGGTTGCCGTTGAGGCTGTTACCCGTAATTCCCGGTACAATAATGTGCGTCCCTATATTATTCCTGATTCGGAAGATACTCCGTTACGGCTGACATGGATGCATGGCAATTACTATGACTGGATTGTAAGTACCACACATCCGTTGGGGTATTGTACTGCGATTCATTCCGATTTTCGAGGTTTCCCTGTTAAGACTGAAACTGAGAATATTGAGATGACAGTTGAACAGGCTAAGGATTTTAAATTTGATCTTAAGGAAGACTTTGTAATTTCCGTAACCCTAAAGCCTGATACGGTAAAATATCGTGGCTGTCTGTTGCAACTTGGAAAACTGGGGTATTATCTGAATGCCAATACTATGAAACCAGAGGTACGTTATCAAAGAAAAGTATATACCAGTACCAATATGCTGGGAACAGCTGATACTTGGGCAATCATGCCACGTGGTACGAATGGTAAATGGTATGTTCCGCAGAAATACTCCGAGTTACGTTTAAAGTTGGAATATAAGAACGGTATTTTGCGTACTTATGTTAACGGTCTGCTTGATCAGACCATTGAACTATTGCCATTTGTCAGGTGATATTAACGCCCCCATGTTAATTCAATATTGGTCTTTACGATAAAAACAGTCAAGGATACTATATAACCATAATTTAAGTATACACATCAATGAAATCAAATATACTAATTCTCTTTTGTTGTTTCTTGTTTTTGGCGTCCTGCCAAGCTTCTTTTATTGAAGAGTACACTCTGCTTCCTCACCCAGTGGATATCAAATATATACCGGGAATGGTGAAACTAAAAACGCAACCGACACTTGTTTATCCGGGTGAACTGGCAAATGAAGCATTACTGCTCCAATGTTACTTGTCTTCTGATTTCTCTGTCCAGGCCACATTAAAGAAAAATAAGAAAAAGGGAGATATTATATTACAGTTAGATCCGGCAGTATTACCAGAACAGGCGGAAGGTTATATCTTAGATGCTACTTCTGGGAATATAGTACTTAAAGCCAATTCTCCTGCGGGTATATTAAATGCTATCCAGACATTCCGACAGGTTCTCAAAGTAAAAGACGGCAGGCTGATTGTACAGAAATCAACTCTTACGGATTATCCCGTTTTCTCATGGCGTGCTTTCATGTTGGACGAAGGACGCTATTTTAAAGGGAAGGAGGTCGTTTTTGATTTGCTGGATGAGATGGCGGCATTGAAGATGAATGTCTTTCACTGGCACTTGACAGACGACCAGGGCTGGCGCATAGAGATAAAGAAATACCCCAAACTAACGGAGATTGGTGCATGGCGTGACTCTTCAGAAATAGACCATTTTGGCAGCAATCGATATGATGGTAGACGTCATGGAGGTTTTTATACCCAGGAAGAGATTAAAGAAGTAGTAGATTATGCAGCGAAAAGGAATATTACTGTTATCCCGGAAATAGAGATGCCCGGGCATGCCAGTGCCGCCATTGCCGCTTACCCTTGGCTGGGGACAAGTGGAAAACAAATCAAAGTTCCTGGTAAGTTCGGAGTGCAATATGATATCTTTAATGTGGCTGATCCACGTGTGATACACTTCTTGAACGATGTAATGGATGAAGTGATAAGTTTGTTTCCGGCTCCTATATTCCATGTTGGAGGTGATGAAGTGAGATACGATCAATGGAAAGAGTCCACACTTGTTCGGGAATATATGAGGAAGAATGATTTGAGGACTCCTGCCGAATTACAAGTGTTCTTCACAAACAATGTGTCTAATATATTGGCTTCTAAAGGTCGTCGGATGATGGGTTGGAATGAAATAACCGGTGATAAACTGCATGAGTTTCAAACGGAAACAGATACGAAAGGAAAGCAAAAGTTGGCTCCGGGAACAATCGTGCATTGCTGGAAAGGAGATCCTAAATTAATCAAGGAAGCTATAGAGAAAGGATATGACGTGGTAAATTCCTATCATTCGTATACTTATCTGGACTATACTTATGAAGCTATTCCACTGGAGAAAGCTTATAATTTTAATCCTGTGCCGGAAGGTCTGACAGAGAAACAAAAGGGTAAGGTACTTGGGCTGGGCTGTCAGATGTGGGGAGAGTTTATCCCGACGGTGAACAGTATGAACTTGAAAATCTATCCGCGCTTGGCTGCCTATGCTGAAGCCGGTTGGACTCAATCTTCTAATAAGGATTACAATCGTTTTCTGAATGTATTGGATGCATTCTTGAAGAAATGGAAACAGGAAGGGATTATTATCGAAGAGAATAGTGCATGGTAAGAAATACCAGAAAGGGGCATATTGGGTTAATGCCCCTTTTTCTTTATCGGCAATCGTGGGAACAACTTCCTGAACCGTACCAAATGTGTCGTAATATTGCTTCCGGCTATAATAAATGTCACAGCCAGGATAATCAATACAATTCCGCAACACAATCTGGGTGTCAGACTTTCCCCGAAAATTGTTACTCCGAAGAATACAGCCGTTACAGGTTCCAAAGCTCCGAGGATGGCTGTAGGGGTAGAACCTATATATTGCACAGCTTGCGTAGTGCAGAGGAAGGATATGGCTGTGGGGAAGATTGCCAATGCAATCAGGTTCCCCCATAAATACCATTTATCGACAACATGCAGGCTTTGCCCGAAATCTACACGGACTAAAAAGAGTGATAGGCCGAAAAGCAATACATAAAAAGTAACTTTAAGCGTTGCCACATTCTTTAATATAGGTCGGTTTACCCCTACGATATAAATAGCATAGGAGAGGGCCGATGCCATGACTAACCCAACACCAACCAGACTAAGCGTTGTACCGTCTCCTCCTTTATATAGTAACCCAATACCACTTAAAGCCAGGAAGATACATAAGACTGTTTGTAATGTGATTTTTTCCTTGAAAGCGACAGCCATAATCAGTGCCACCAAAATAGGATAGACAAACAGTATTGTTGAGGCAATACCGGCTTCCATATAGTTATAGCTTTGAAACAGGGTAAGAGAAGAAATGGCGACCAACCATCCCAGTATGACTAACGGCAATATTTCTTTCCGCTTTAGACTAAAACTTCTACCTCTCGCTTTGAGCATAATCCCCAGGATGGGAATGGCAAACAGATATCTGAAGAAAAGAACAGAATCCGGATTCATACCTTCCTTATATAGCGGAAGAGTAAAGAGGGGATTCATACCATAAGTGGCGGCAGCAACGGCTCCCAATATATATCCTTTGACCTTTGTATTCATAAACACTAAATAATTTCTTAGTTCTGGTTTTCTTTGGGGGTGCAAAGGTAAATCTTTCCTTTATATATTGTCATTACAAACCTCTTAATTTTTACTTTTTCCTGCCTTGGATGACTTCAGTTTTCGTATTCTCAAAATATTATTTATCTTTGCGCCATGACAAAGACATTCAAATCGGATTTGGTTTAATAAACAATCTGTGTTTCTGATACAGATTGTCCCTTCGTTTACTCTCGGATAACTCCTTTCGAGAGTAGTTTTCTATTATTATAATTCAAGTTTAATCTGCGTACAATGATGAAGGCATTGTTATGCTTTCCGTGTATGCAAAATACATTAAGAAAATGAGTAACGAAAATAAAACAATTCACGATTTCGAACTTAAATTAATCTGTGACTTCTTCTCCAATATGGAACGCCAAGGACCCGGAAGTCCTGACGTAACACTGAAAGCGCTGAGCTTTATAGATAACCTCACGGACAAATCCCTTATCGCCGACATCGGTTGTGGAACAGGAGGACAGACAATGGTATTGGCCGGACACATTCCCGGGCAGATCACCGGACTTGACCTTTTTCCCGACTTTATTGATATTTTCAATCGCAATGCAAAGCAAGCGGGTTTGCAGGACAGAGTGAAAGGTATTGTCGGTTCTATGGATAACCTTCCTTTTCAGAATGAGGAATTAGACCTGATCTGGTCGGAAGGAGCCATTTATAATATTGGTTTTGAACGGGGATTGAATGAGTGGCGTAGGTATCTGAAACCGGGAGGATATATTGCCGTTTCTGAAAGTTCGTGGTTTACTGACGAACGTCCTGCGGAAATCAATGACTTCTGGGTGAATGCGTATCCTGAAATAGATACGATTCCCAATCAGGTGGCCAAGATACACAAAGCAGGTTATCTTCCCGTCGCTACATTTATTCTGCCGGAAAATTGCTGGACAGAGCATTACTTTGCTGCAAAGATTGAAGCTCAGAAAATCTTCCTTCATAAATATGCGGGAAATAAGATCGCCGAAGAATTCAGTTCGCTTCAGTTTGATGAAGAAGAACTATACAGTAAGTATAAAGCATTCTACGGTTATACATTTTTCATAGCAAAAAAGATAGAACAATGATTCATTTGAATAATTACGGTTGGAATGACAAGTTAAGCCAACTAAAGCAAAAGTCAACATACAATGCCCTTACACATGGACGTATATCCATCGTACACCGTACATGTTACGAGGTCGTTTCAGAAAACGGCCTGTTTCAGTGCGAACTGACGGGGAATATGATGTATGGAAAATCAGACTTTGAACTCCCTTGTACCGGTGATTGGGTGCTTTTTCAACCATTCGACGAACATAAAGGGATTATAGTGGATATGCTGCCTCGTGAACGGACTTTATATCGCAAGAAAAACGGAACGGTTGCTGATAAACAGGTCATTGCCTCGTATGTTGACAAGGCATTTATCGTGCAAAGTCTTGATGATAATTTCAATGTTCGCAGAGCCGAGCGTTTCATGGTTCAGATGCAGGAAGAGAATATTAATCCTGTATTGGTGTTCAATAAGACTGATTTAGGGTTTGACAAGCAGAAAGTTGAAGAACAGATCAGACACATTGCCCGTCAGATATCGGTGTTTTTTACGAGTATTCATCAACCTCAGACGATTCTCCAATTACGGGAGTCTATATCGGCAGGCGAAACGGTTGTGTTTGTCGGCTCTTCAGGTGTAGGGAAAAGTTCTCTGGTGAATGCGCTTTGCGAGAAATCGGTATTACTAACGTCTGATATCAGCCTGTCCACGGGAAAAGGAAGACATACTTCTACTCGTCGGGAGATGGTATTGATGGACGGTTCAGGTGTATTAATCGATACTCCGGGCGTTCGGGAATTTGGCTTGGCCATTGACGATCCCGATTCTCTTGCAGAGGTATTGGAGATTTCAGATTATGCTGCATCATGTCATTTCAAGGATTGCAAGCACATCAACGAACCAGGATGTGCCGTTTTAGAAGCGGTAAGTAGTGGTATATTGGACCGTAAGGTTTATGACAGTTATCTGAAACTTCGACGGGAAGCGTGGCATTTCTCTACTTCTGAACATGAAAAGCGTAAAAGGGATAAATCTTTTTCAAAACTCGTAGACGAGGTGAAGAAGCGTAAGTCAAATCTCTAATTTCTATATAGACAGTGCAGCTATTCCACTAAAGGAATACTGCACTGTTTTTATATGTATACCCAGTCAAATCCAGTTAATCTTTCACTCCCATAAATCGGAAAGCTTGTGCCGGTTTAAAGTCTTTCGTTGCATTACCATGGTAAGTTTCCCCATTGGCTATGGACAATTTAAGTACCGGTGCTCCTTCTGACAAATCCAATTCCTGTAAGTTTACCCAAAAAGTATTCGGTGTCAGGCTTGACTCGAAGAAATAGCGCAAGTTCTTACTATCCGAAACCGTTCTCCACTGTGTAGTGGATATTTCAGGAGATTCGGGAGTCGAGATACCATAAGGAACTGAAGCATTACGAACAACGCTGAATACGCTTGCAATTGCGATTCTCTGATCATCAGTTTTAGAGAGTGCATCTATGTAAAAGCTGGCTCTCGCGAAACGGTCTGAGGGGCGATTGGTTCCTGGAAGGAAACTCAATCCGCCAATTGATTTCCAATATTCGTTCAGGACTAATTGTTTATTGTAAGTAGGGGAATTTGTCATCACTTTATAGTCTTTACTATGGTAGACGGTCAGTTTTCCACCTATATACTCAAATATTGCACAATCACTTGTTGCATCAGAGATTGATAGGTGCAAAGTAGCCAGGCGAGAACCGTCAGGCATCTTATCGGATACCACTTGGAAGGTGTTTTCATCAATGAAACTAACAGCCTCATCCACACTGGCAAAGTTGTCCAGCATGTATTGTACCCATGCTGTAATGGCAAGTCCAGGTTTACTTTTATCCCTTACCGGATATTCTGTTTCGGGCAGCCACAATAGATTGGCCACTAGCCCCTTTTCATTTATCCCGTCCGTGCTGGCTATTTCAAAAGCAGAAGTCACCACACTACCATACTTGGATGTCCATTGTAATGAGTTTACTCCGGTTTCTCCATTTCTTTCCATTCCTTTCGGAAATACCCAAAGATTGCTATGCATCTCTGTTTTCCAGTCCATTGAGCGACCGGTTACTGCCATTTTATTGGTTCCTGAATATACTACTCTTGTACACATAATGAAGTATTTATATATCTATGATTTGAATTATCTGTAAATATCAATCATCGGTTACTATGGCTACCCTTCCGCTCAGATCAAGAAGAGAATCCATATTCGTTGTTATACTTTTATATTCAGACAAGAACATAAGTATATGAAAACGGTTCGGCGGGGATATTTGTTTTATGAATAATAAACACAGAAATAATTTTCAATACATGCTCGTTCGTTAATAGGAAACGTATCAGTGCGATAAGCATTTGCAGAAGTGAAGAAAATCTTTAGCCGCTATTTAAATAAGCTATACGAAACTCCCAGATTGAAGAAAGGAACCATGTTTCGTTTCATTTTTACTAACGGTTCCACTTCTGTCTGGCCTTCTTCATTTCGTACTTTTATGCCTTTTCTTGTATCGCTGTAAAGTCCGGCCATCATCACCATGGAAGCTCCTGCGTGTGCAACCAGATAAAAGTGTTTGTTAATGATGTATTCGTAAACGATTTCTGGATTTAAAGTAGCTTCGCTGAAATAGCAGATGTCCGGCACATTCTTCAGGTTGGGTTTCATGTAGAAATTATCACTTGTCATGGAAGCTCCGGCGGAAAAACGATGACTGTTCAGTTGGTATCTCATGTAAAATTGGCTTGGCATGGTGATGTCTACGCTTAGATTCGGATTATTGAATCGATGCCAGTAAGAAATGACAGGCATAATCGGGATACTACTGAATAAGGTCATCCCCATGATGCCGGCTGTGAAAGTGGTAGTCTTTGTATGCTTGAAAATCATTACGGCAGACAATAACCCTTGTACTTTGCCAAAACCTTTGTCCCAACCGTCTGCAATTACGGAGGCGGATAGAGCCAGCGGTTTGTTGAATACATTAATATAGTAGGTACCATTCAGTCCTCCGGCAAAGTAGTCATACCCGTCTTGTGAAAATATAGCTGACGTAGCGGAGTGGGTTTTCTCAATCGCATCGAACTGATAGCTTCTGTATTGCACATTGGCATACAACGATACTTTCTTCAATTTCAGTACAGGGATCATGGTAGAAAAACTGATCTTGTGCAGGTCGCGTCTTTTTCCTTTTTCCAGTTCATTTCCATCTTGTGTAAATGTATAATTGTGTGCCCACTTGGTTTCCCAGTTCAGGTTTACTGTACGATACATAGAGAAGTTCTTGGCAAGAAAGTTTCTGAAATCTTGAGCCAGTGAATCGGGGATTTCCTGTGCCTTGACTGTGCAGATGCTGAGACACAACGCTACTGTAATAAATATTTTCTTTTGCATTTCGTTTTTAAATAGATTTGTTAAATTATTCATATTTTTTCTCTACTCATTTGTTGATTTATAAACTGGCGCAAAAGTATAGGTGATTCCGGCCGGGAGAAAGGCCTTTTGGATGGAATGTTGGACGAAAACACTTATTAGTTTGGCTTATCTGTTTTTATGGCCTAATTTTGTTGTTAAAAACACATATATGAAGAATCTTATATCACTGAACTGGCGTTCCAAGTTGGAAGGGATGGAGAATGTGAATTTCCTGAATGACGACTACTATATTTACAGAAATGAGAAAGTAGAACCACATACGGGACCTTTCAAAATGGATATGACTATTTGTGGCATTTGCCTGAAAGGAGAGTCTAAAGGGAGAGTGGATATGATACCTTTTGAGATTAAAGCGCCAGCCATATCCATCGTCTTGCCGGGGCAGATAATAGAGCATGAATATTGTTCTGATGATTTTGAAGGGATTTATATACTTATGTCTGAACGGTTCAATGAGGGCCTGAACTTACCAGACCGGTTCTCGAATTTCCTTTCGGTGCGTAATAAACCGGTCGTATCACTAACAGATAAACAACTGGATGCCATGCTGACTTATTGTAAGATGGTACAAAATGTAATTAAAGTCACGGATAATCCTAACCGTATGGAAATTATCCGCCATCTCACCATTGCCTTCTTTTATGGATTGGGCTATTATTTTCATAAACTGCCCGACGGTGTTAAGGAAACGAGAAGTGAAGTCTTGATGCGGAATTTTCTGAAACAAGTACAGGCTTTCCATAAACAAGAGAGAAAAGTGGAATTCTATGCAGACAGGCTTTGTCTGAGTCCTAAATATCTCTCCCAGACCATTAAAAGTTGTAGTGGAAAAACCGCAGGAGAATGGATCGATGAATATGTAGCGCTCGAAGCCAAGGCACTGTTAAGATCTACCAATATGACCATACAGCAAATAGGTGACGAACTTAATTTTCCGTCCCAATCCTTCTTTGGCAAGTATTTCAAAAGGCTTACGGGAATGTCACCGAAAGCGTATAGGGAATAAGATTTCCGTTTCCTGTAAAAGCCGCCCCCATTACTTTGGGGTCGAGTGGAAATTCTTGTACCTTTGCACTCGTCTTTAGAAAAGAAGAATCACGATGATCAATAAATATGAAGAACGTCTGGGAACCGAGCGTATGTTGCCACTGGTTTTCAAGATGGCGCTTCCGGCAGTAGCAGCACAATTCGTCAATTTGCTTTATAGCATTGTCGACCGTATCTATATCGGACATATACCGGGCATCGGGACGGATGCATTGGCAGGCGTAGGAGTAACAATTTCTCTCGTGGTATTGATTTCTTCTTTTTCAGCAATAGTGGGCGGTGGTGGTGCACCGTTGGCTGCCATAGCCCTCGGGCAAGGTGACCGCCAGCGTGCCGGAAAGATATTGGGGAATGGCTTCACCTTGCTGATTCTATTTACGTTAATTACTTCCTTCATTGCTTATACCTTCATGGAGCCTATCCTGCTCTTTACAGGCGCTTCGGAACATACATTGGGCTATGCGGTCGATTACCTTTCCATTTATTTGCTGGGAACTGTTTTTGTAGAGATTTCCACCGGACTGAATTCCTTTATCAATGCGCAGGGGCGTCCTGCCATTGCCATGTACTCTGTCTTAATCGGAGCTTTATTAAATATCATTCTTGATCCTATTTTTATCTTCTGGTTTGATATGGGGGTGAAAGGTGCTGCTTTGGCTACGGTGATTTCTCAGGCTTGCAGTGCCGCATGGGTACTGTCTTTCCTGTTTTCCCGGAAGGCTTCTCTGCCTTTGGAGAGGCGCTATATGAAGTTGAATCGGGGAATTGTTGTTGCGATGCTGGGATTGGGAATATCTCCGTTCATTATGGCCAGTACAGAGAGTTTGGTGGGCTTTGTGCTGAATAGTAGCTTGAAAGATTTTGGAGATATTTACGTTAGTGCATTGACGATATTACAGACTTCGATGCAATTTGCCAGTGTGCCGCTGACGGGGTTTGCGCAAGGTTTTATTCCGATTGTAAGTTACAATTATGGGCATGGTGACAAGCAGCGTGTGAAGGACTGTTTCCGTATTGCACTGATCACCATGTTCTCTTTTAATCTGATTCTGATGCTACTTATGATCCTCTTCCCTTCAACGGTTGCATCAGCTTTTACAAGTGATGAAAAGTTGATAGAAACGGTCCGTTGGACCATGCCTGTCTTTCTGGGTGGTATGACTATTTTCGGCTTGCAACGTGCCTGTCAGAATATGTTTGTTGCATTGGGACAGGCTAAGATTTCCATTTTTATCGCTTTGCTCCGCAAGGCTATTCTGTTGATTCCGTTAGCATTGATACTGCCGCATTATATGGGAGTGACCGGAGTATATGCGGCTGAGGCTATATCCGATGCTACGGCTGCAATTTGCTGTACGCTGTTGTTCTTTTGGCAGTTTCCTAAGATTTTTGGGAAAATGAAGACGAGATAAGTATATCTGTGCGAAAAATAAAATAGTCTTTATATTTTAATGCTATAGTTCATTATCTTATAGAGCTAGATAAACTTTTTCAACAAGTATTTTATATTTTCTTTTAATTTTGTGTATAAACAAAAGTTGGAAGAATCTTTATTCTTTTTTTATCGAAATGACTATCTTTATGCGAGATATTTATATGTCAAAACAAAAGGTTTTAGTCGTATGGTAAAGAAAAAAACTCATATAGACTTCTGTCATGAATTGAAAGCACAGAATTTAAAAGTTACTGTCTTGGGAACATACAAGGATTACAACTCTAAAATTGCTGTAAAATGCGATAAATGTGGTTGTGAATGGTCGCCGCGTGCAGGAAGTCTGTTGCACGGACATGGCTGTCCCAGGTGTGCCGGAGTCAAATTGAAATCTCATGCGGAGTTTGTGAAAGACTTAAAATCTCTGAGAGATGACGTTATCATAACTGGCCGGTATGTGAAGGCACTCGAAAAAACTAAATTCAGATTCTTGAAATGTGGACATGAGTGTGATATCACTCCTGCACATGTTCTTAGTGGCAGGGGATGTCCGGAATGTGGACGATCCCAGAAAGGAGCGTCTCAGCGCTTGACGATGGAGATATTTTTGGAGCGTCTCCATAAAATCGACCCGAATCTTGTTGTCAGCGAAGGTGCAATGTATATAAACAATCATACACTTATGCCGCTTCATTGTAATGCCTGCGGATATGAGTATCAAATAAGACCTCATGATGTTCTGAACCAACGTGGCTGTCCTAACTGTCACAGGTCCTGCACCTCCTTTTTAGAACAGTTTATATATCACTCATTTGCTCATATTCTGGGCGAATCTAAAGTCATGTCAAGAGAAAAAACGGTGATAGGAGTTGAATTAGACATATATGTGCCTGATTTAAAAGTAGCCGTAGAGCCCGGTTCGTGGCACTGGCATAAAAATATGGTAGCGAAAGACTGGGAAAAGCATCTATTGTGCAAAGATAAAGGCATCAAACTCATAACTATATACGACCACTATGATGATGCAACAGTTCCTTTCGATAATTGCCTGGTGACACATTGCGATCTTGTTTCTCGCCGGAATACAGATAAACTGATTGAAATAACAAAAAAGGTTCTCTCCGAATTCGGATTAAATTCGAACCTTGGTACAAGTGAGTGGGAAAAAATTAAGAAGAATGCTCAAATTGATTCAAGACGAATGAGCACTGAGGAATTTAGAGAAGAGCTGTCTAAAATAAATGATAAGATTGAAATTATTGGTGATTTTGCAGGAGCTAATAATAGAATTAAAGCACAATGTAAAGTCTGTAATCATGAATGGCATGTGAGACCGTCTTCTTTACGTTTAGGTTCGGGATGTCCTAAATGTGCCGGTACTTTAAAAATGACACATAATGACTTTGTTGAAAGATTAAATTCATTACAGCCCAATATTATCCCTCTGGCAGAATATATCAATATTGATACTTCTATAAGAATAAAATGTAAAGTATGTGGCTATATATGGTCTACCCAACCCTATCATCTTGTAGCGAAATATAATAGAACCGGCTGTCCGAAATGTGCCAATAAAGCACGGAGAACCCATGATGATTTTGTTGAGGAAATCGCAACGCTGTTGCCTACAATTAAAGTTATAGGAACCTATGTAAGCAGGAATAAACCCATATTAGTACAATGTAGTGAATGTGGCAAGACCTGGCAGGCATATCCGGGAAATTTATTGCGGGGAAGCAGCTGTAAAAGCTGTAAATTCAAGAATACAGTGCGACAAAGAAGTAAGAAGATAAGGTGTATCACCACCGGAGAAATATTCAATACATTTAAAGAAGCTGCCGAAAAATACAATATAAGCTGCTCAACAATCTGTCTGTGTTGTAATGATAGCTCTAAGCATAAGCATGCCGGAGGATTGGAGTGGGAGTATACTATACTGTGAATCATGCTTTTTCTATGTTTCGGGCTTTACTAATTTACAGCCTTTGATATTTCCAGACGAAATCTATTCAAACCAAAGTAGGAAGAAAACCCCATCGTTTCCTTCCTACCCGATTCTTTATTTTCAGAAGTTTTTTATTATGTCACAAAGACCTTTTTCATCATTTCTTCTTCATTTCTTGTTTACGGTGCTTCCGTCACATTAACTGTTACCGTCACCTTCTTTGCCGCATCCGACAGATTCTGTATCTCAAAGGTTGCCGCCGCATTTGCCGGGAACGATCCTGTGGGGAAATCCTTTGCATTTTGGTCCAGCATCAAGGTATAGTCTATGGCTTCGGTGCTATGTCCTTCCGTCTTATCCGCTTTCAACCAGGCAGGTAAACCAACAATCCGGCTACCGCCTTTGGCAGTCACAGTAAGTTTCATGGACGAGGTGGTTCCGGCATTGGCCTGTTTCTGCATGTTGAGTGTTCCTGTGATCACATCCGGTGATTCGCTTCCGGCAGTGTAGGTATTTGCAGCATCCGGTTCCGATGGTGTAACTGCTGCCGCGGCAATTCCCGGCACTCCTACATCGGCTTTCACTGCAATCTGGCTTTCTTCGCGTCCCGCTTTGCTGCGCAATAAGATGATGGCTTTCGGGAAAAGGTTCCCTGAATAGCTATCGGCTTTTGACACTTTACAAGTATAAGATGCCGATCCGGCACGGGTTACCGGCGTGATTTCCGTCTTCAGCCACTCGGCACTGCCACCTGCGGAACTTGTATAGACAATGCTGCATTCCGCTTCCGAATTGCTGGTGAAAGGAATACTGAAATATTCAGTCTCATCCGGGGAGACAGTGGCTGTATTGTTACCCGCAATAGTGGTTGCTCCGACTCCTGTCAGTGTTCCGATAGCCAGTTCATTTTCCGGCTGATATTCAAAGTCCCCGCCATCCGTCCAGTCCGAAACGGTGATGTTCACATCCAGCTTGAACGGGTCGGCGTCGGTGATGCGCACCGTGTAGCGGTGGTTAGGCTTCACCTCGATGTAACCGCCCGTGCCCGCTACCGACTGCTCAAACTCTACCATGTAACTCACCTCCTGCGGTATATCCGTCTGGTTCAGCGCATACTTTCCCTTGATAATCAGATACCCCTTGTCGGCAATCGGACTGGGATAGCTGTAGAAAGCCCCTGTTTGTGTTCCCTTATTGGCATTGGCGCCGTCAAAGTCACGGTCGGGGTAGGTGATAAGCGTCTTGTCCGGATCGGCATCTTCCACGGGAACCACCGGAAAGAAGGTAACGCCTTTGCGGCCGTGCCCCATCGATACGCCGGTGATGGTGAGATGTGACAATTTCTCGTCATTGATGATATCGAAACGGGAGACGATACGCGACAGCGTCATATTGATGCGGGTACGGGAGCCCATACTGATATCCCGCAGGTCGAGCGCAGGGCTGTAGGAACCTACCATCGGCAGGGGTGTCAGCAAGATGTCCGTATCCTCGGTGGGGTCCAGCAACGGAGTGGTAAAGGTGAGAAAATCCGTTTCGGTGGGAATCCCCGCTTTGGTCACAATGTTATAGTCCGCACCCGGTGAACTCTGTTCCAGCGCTACGAAATTGGTGTATTCTGCTCCGGCTTTCAGCAATTTCGGCTGATTGGCAATGCAGTAGAATTTGGTGAACAGGCCTTTCTTGGGGCGCAGGGTGGCGAGTGCTACGTTGTCACCCTCCACGGTCAATATAATTTTCGTAGCGTTAGGTATCGTAGAGCCGTCCGAACGGTAACAGAACCGTTCCTGATAAGTATATGGCCCTTCCTCCTTGTCCGAAGAGAACACGTAAATATCCAGTGAAGTGATTTCATTCTCTTCGGTCGTGGCGATGGGAGCATCGGCGCGGGTAGTGCCTGCCGTCTTTATGTTCAGCTTGTTCTGAAAGCCGAGGATGATTTCGCGGCGCGTCGGGTCATTGACCAGCGGATCATCACCGGGAGTAGTGGCCGACGGCACTTCCGCTTCGCTGCACCCCGCAAGGGACAGGGCAAGCAGGCCTATCACCCATGCGGAAAACTGTTTTCTATTTTTAATCATAATCTTAATATTATTGTTATTAGTTACTTACTTATTTACTGATATTTCGCAAGTTATTCATATCGTCCTGATTAATAAGAGTATCTGTTTTAATTAACCGAGTATCTCAATTCTCCTCCTCCGGCGGAGGAGGAGAATTGGGATAGTTCATTAACATACAGGCTGCTCGCAGGATTTATATTACGGTTTAAGGAGCCACGGCCGCCGCACTCACCAGCACTGTCACGTCTTCCATGCCCGAGATATTGTTTTTCAGCACAATCGGCGCGGCTGTGAAGTCGGTAACGGCATCCTTCACGGTCAGGGTGAACGTCTGGCTGCCGGTAGCATCCGTCGGAGCGGTTCTTGCAAAGGCAGTGGTCTCGGCAATGGTGAACCAGGACGACAGCGTGCTTGCCGTCACGCCTTGCGGAGAAGTAATTTTCACCTCAACGGTGCTTCCGTCAGTGCGGGGCACATCGGTAATCTTATAGTTATTGTAAGCGGCTCCGCCTGTTGTCCCCGTCAGTTCAATCGTTGTAATGGCAGGATCGAGCAATTCCACCGTCAATTCCAGTGTCTGAGTTGCATCTCCCAGATTGATAATCTCGAACTTGCTGTTTGCATCGCTGGTTGCCGTCACGTCTTTCAGCATAAGCGTGTAGTACTCTTCCACCGGAGTAGAAACAGAAACATCCGTGGCGGGAGTACCCGTCGTGCTTGGCGCAGGGCCTGATTTGCTCTTCGAAACTTCCAGCCAGGGAAGCTGATTATTCAATACTAATTTCGTTCCGAACGGACAGCTTGCCCCGAGTGTGATGCTGCTCTTGCTCGTTTTATACATCGTGAGTTTACCATTCGCCTGATCGTATAAGTTGAAGTTCCCCGTAGCCGCATCCGGTGTGGCAAAATCCAGTACCGGTGCCGTGGCGGGCGGCACAATGGCCAGCGTAGTGTAAACCGATTCATCCTGTGAAGCCGATTCATTGGCCAGGGTCAGTGTGACGGGAACATAAGGAGTGGCGGCAGTCAGCGTGTATTTGAAGGTCATGGTAGTGGTGGTCACTCCGTCCACTACTTCCGACTTGTAGGCAGCATCGTCATGCTCCAGCCAGTCGATGTCCCATCCCGTTGTGGTGCTGAACTTCGGCTGTACCTTGCCGCTGGCCGTAGCGGTCAGTGTGATGACTTTCTCCGTACCGTCGGCTGTCACACTGATTTCTTTGGTGGCGACGTCCGCATCGGTTCCTTCCACATTCAGGGCGGTCACTACGGGCGCGGCATTGTCGGGCTTTACGATGACTCCGCCGCCGCTGGTCCAGTCCACAATTTCAAAGAAGGCGGTGATGGTGGCTTCCATCACTTCCTTGATGTGCAGGGTGTAACGGGTGTTGGCTACTACGTCTATGAATGCAGTCGCTCCGCCAGTATCGGGAGCACGCTGTATGTCGAGATGATATTCCACGGGCACAGGGTCTTTCTGCATCGGGTTCTGGTATTTGCCTTTGATGATGAGGAACGCCTCGTCCGTGTCTTTCAAGGGATAGGTATAGAGCGCGCTCTCCGTCACTCCCTGATTGGCTTTGGGCAGCATCAGATAGCTGCCTTCGGCTACGGGGTACTTAATGAGGCTGGCAGTACGACCGGCATCATCCAGTGTGGTCAGCGTCCCCGGCATCACGGTAGCCTGGTTGCGTCCGTTTCCCAGCGCGACGCTTTCAATGATCAGTCCCGTCTTGGCGGATTCATTGTCGATGTCGAAGCGGCTCACGCGGCGTTTCAGTTCGATGTTCACCGTGGCGATATTGCCCAGTATCTTCGTTGTGCCGCTTCCGGTCATCACTAATGGAGTGCCCAGGGCGGTGCCTGTCGGTTCCAGTTTGGCGGTACAGTACTTCTCAAAGTCCGTGGCTTTCGTGCCGTCGGTTTCTATGGCTCCGGTGGCGGCGTTGGTTTTTTCTGCTACCAGAGGGTCTATCGGGTCTCCGTCGGCTTTGTAGAGTGTGGTGCTGTTGGCCACGCAATACAGCTTCAGGTTGGGGATGCCCTTCAGTTCCGTCGGGAAGATGGAGGCCTTGCGGGCGGTTCCGGCACCGCTCAGTTTGAAGGTTTTCGCTGCGGTGTCGTCCTGTGCGGCGGCTTTCCACGTTTCCAGATACTGATAGTCTCCGCCGTCGGCGGTGGCTGCAAATACATAGATGTCCAGGTTGTCAATCTGGTTCTCACTTTCGGAAGCGATGGCGCGGGTGTATTCCTGCGACTCTCCTCCGCCACTAAATACGAGACGGATCTCTTTGCCTACTCCTTTTCCCGGAGTATCGTCGGTGCCAAGCTCCCCCTGGCTGCATCCTGCAAGCAGGGCCAGCAGAGCCGACATCCAAAGCATGTTTTTCGTTTTCATCATTTGTCTATACTTTTTTTGAAAGTTAATAATATTATTGTGAGGCATTTCCCGGGCCGTACTGCTACGGGTGGCGTAGACGGTCAGCTACGCCGGTAGTAGACGGCCGTCTATGCCATCCGTAGGTGGCCACCTACGCCTGCCGTAGCAGTACGGTTGCCGCCGGACTATCCTAACGGGTCCTCTTCCAGACCTCCATCAGGACCGAGACCACCTCCATCGGGTGCTTTGCCTATATAGATGGTTTTCATCACGCTGCGCGGCACTTTCAGCATGGTCTTGCTGTTGCTGCCGAATTGTGTGGTTACTTTGAGTTCATACGTTCCGTCCGCCAGATCGGCAGGGATGATGAACGTCAGTTTCGAGGGATCGTTTGTCACCCAAAGGTCTTCGGCTACTTTGGTTTCCTTTCCTGAACTGCTTTTCAGGGTGATACCCACTGACGGGTCGGTTCCCACCACTTTCAGCTTGCTGCCTGTGAGGGTGAAGGCGCGTCCTGCCGTGGCTGAAGCATCCTGTGCACGGGTGGAGGCATCCTGTACGCCGCCGATGTACATGGCGCTGCCTTTCTCGCCGATGATACCCACTGTGGTTTCCTTGATGGCTTCCCGCAGGTCGGCGCCTACGTTGAAGTTCACCACGATGGAGTTCTTTGCCGGATTCCAGGTGGAGTTTTCTATGACGCCGCGGAAAGCGACTGAGGCGTAATACAATCCCGTGTTCACACTCATGCCGGTCATCAGCATGCGTTTGATGACCCGTTTTTGCAGGTCGAAGACGTGGCGGATGGTTTCTTCACGCAGACCGGAGTCCTCCGCTTTCAGTTCGGCGATGATGCGGTTTTCGTCCGCACTGCCGATGGATACGGGGACGAGGATCATGTCCTCCTTGTTGTCCACGGTCACGGTGTTGTCCGCCAGTTGGCCGTTGATTTGATACTTGATTTCGTTTGCCATAATTTATAAATATTTATAATGAATACTATCGGTAAAACCGGAGTCTTGCCGTTGTTAATAATTCGAATAATTATGGCATGAGGAATGAGTTTCTTGGAGAAAAGCCGGGAGGGAGTTTCACAAAAAAATCATTCCAACATGTCAAAGAACGAAAGTTCGTTTGACATGTTGGAATGATTTTATAATATGGGGTAACGCTTAAAAGTTAGGCGTTAGTGTGCGATGTTATAATATGATAGTATTTGATATGCTTGTTCATCAATTAACTTTTTCTTTTCTTCTTCACTGAGTTTCATAATTCAACTCCTTCCTCTTCTACATTTTTAAAGAATGGTGTACCTTTTCGTTTCATCCATTCGGATAGGGTATAAAGTTTCATGCTGAAATACTCTCCAAGGTTCCACCCCAGTTCTACAAAAGGATAAGCGTAAGTATCGAAATCTGAAGGAGTTATTTTTTCTTTATCTAAAAGTAATAACATATCCCAGTCAGAGTCGGTAGTAGCATCACGACGTGCCTGCGAACCAAAAAGAATAAGTTTACCTGATGGCAATACAGTTCCTTTCAACTCTTTAATTTTATCTATAATCTTTTCTGTAGTATGGGTCATAATCTTATTGTTTTGATGAAGGCTTTACAAAGATAATCATAATTTCTATTCTCAGCATCCCGAAGGACAGGTTTTTACGTTTTTATCAAAATGTATATTCTATTTATAGAGACACTTTTGTGTATTATAAAAATCATTCCAACATGTCAAAGAACGAAGGATTCTAAATCCTAATATTAGAGGCAAGCGGATTACAAATCCGCTTGAATGTTTTTTAAAAAGGTCTGCAATAGAAATAATAATGATTCTCTGTTCTATGGGGATAGCCATAAGCTGACGATGTAAAGCCACTATAAATGTCAAGGGTCCGTGCTGATAAATCACCACCGTATCCATCCTTTGACCAATGTCGTCCAATGTTAAAAACTTGTTTTTGAAGAGAATTAAAATTAATGCTGTAAGAAGCAATGTCATCATAATTAGTTTGAGATCTACCGGAAAAAAGTCTGTATTGATCCATTGTTACGAAGCTCCATCCTGAAGGTACGGAACTATTGATGCTACTCCACGTTGCCTCTGTATGCGGTGAATAAATCCAGTAATTATTCAGTGCATAAGTTGTCATTCCGTACACAACAGGTGAACCTGTCCATTCATCAATTTGGTAGTCGGGAAATCTGACATCATCTGCTTTAAACTTAAAATAGTATAGATTTTTTGCAGTTTCATTGATAGTGACATTCTTAAATGTAAATTTGAAAGTGGTAGTAGTTCCCGACGTTTTACTTTCCTGGTTTACGGTCTGATAGTCTTTTGCACGTGAATCTGTTGAGCTTTCATCATAACTATAAGTTGTACCTCCTTTAAATGTCACCGTAAAATTAGTTATTCCCCAAAGGTTTGTATCTGTTGTAGATAATTTCATGTCTACGTCTGTTGCTGCCCGTGTGAAGGTTATTCCGGATTTGTTTGCTGTAAACGTGGGCAATGATGATTTAAAAGTAACCGCAATTGCTTCTTTTTTTGTATCATCCGATAAGTTTTTTACATAGAGTGTTCCACCGTTCGCATCACTAAGTGAGAAACTGCTTGTTTGGTACTTTATTACATAATTATGCTCTTTCGTATTAGATTCCGCAAGGTCAGCTTCTACTCCTCCGGGTAATTGTAATACACTTCCTCCCAAAGAGTATATTTTCAACGTTGCTGTAGAATAATAAGACGATTTCAACTGATACAAGTTCAGTGATTTACTACTTGATATATATGAATTAGCGGAAGGGTCTGTACTGACTACCTCAATTGTGGGTGCTTGGAATTCTCTCGCAATATTCACTGTTATTCCTGTTCCTCCGGAAGCGTTTGTGAATACGATTTGCGTATCATCGAAACTTGCTGCGTTCTCTATCAGTTTGAAAGTGAAACTTGCTGTTTTACTTTCCGGTGTGCTACGTGTAGACACCGGTGTAATGTTTTCCAGCCATGACGGGCACTTGCTTATAGTAGGTTTACTATAATTATCCATTGTTAGGGTGAATTGCTTGTCCTTGATGACAGGCATAGTAAGCGTGGCGGTGGTGGCTGTTACAGATGAAAGGCTGATTCCTGTACTTTGATTTGTTATTTGTAAGTTATCGAGTCGATTAGGCAGTAATTTCACTTTGATGTTCTCGGCTTTTGTCTCGTCCGAACGATTTTTCAAGGCTACGGTGATTTCTTTTTCAGTCAAGTCGGTAGCATCTGTACCTGCCCATTGGAAAGTATATTCCTGCGTAGTATTTACACTTGAAGTAGGACTAACGGTAATGCCCGAATGGGCTGGAAATTCCACTTTGCTACCACCTATGGAAGTGATTGTTATTGCACCTGTGGATACATTAGCGCCGGCCACCTGTACCAGATAGAGTGTATTATCCGCCGCATCCCAGTTATTTACTCCGTCGGGATTCATTGTTCCACCTGTGGATTCCACAATAGGAATTCCAAAGGTTGTATCTATTAATATCACTTCTTCACCGCCTCCTGCATTATCCGTCAGACGCAGGATACCGCGAGGATAACTATTGCCTGTGTAACTTTCATTGAAAGAAATTTTGTACTTTACTTGTTGCGTGGCTCCTGTTCGTGTTGTAGTGACGGGGATTTCTTCCAGTTTCAACCAGCCGTCAGCAGGGCTGTTGCCGTTATAAGTCAGTTTTGTTGCTACCCCGGCATTGGATCCAGTGGAAACAGTAAAGCTACTCCCAACTTTGAGCGCCAGTGTCACAATATTGGTGCTGATGTTATAAGTGGTTTCACCCACAGGCAACAAATCAGCTACCGCGATTGTCTCCAATCCGTTGTCGGGCTCGTAATCATCTATATAGTCTCCTGTTTCCCAATCCACCAGACGGATATTGGCTGTCAGTTCAAAAGGGTCAGCTTCTGTGATCTGCACCGTATAGCGGTGGTTGTGGTTTATCTCGATGCGCGTACCGTTACCGTCGGTTACACGTTCGAAAGGGATACGATAAGATACCTCTTTCTTTTCATCCGTCAGGTTCATGGTATACAGTCCTTTCAAAATCAAAAATCCTGCATCTATGGCTTTACATGGGTAGCAATAGAAAGCCTTGGTGGTAGTTCCTGCATTGGCGTTCAGTCCGTCGAAAAGGCGGTAAGGGTATGTAATCAGTTGGCCGTTTGTGGCGGGAACATCGCCTGTCGGACGAATGGGGAACAGTGTTACACCCTGTCTTCCGTTTCCCATACTGATATCTGTGATAGTAAAATGAGACTTCGTAGCATCGTTTACTATATCGAAGCGTGCCACAGCGCGAGTAAGTGAAACATTCAGTCGCACGTAAGTTCCCATACTGTATTCGCGCAAGTCGGTAGGCTGACTGTTGGCACCGGACATAGGCAGCGGAGCAAGCAGGATATTGGCATTAAAACCGGTGGGATTTAAGAGCGGGGTATTCAATTTAATGAAATCGCTTTCGGTAGGCGTTCCGGGGCTTGTTACTATATCTCCCGGTACACCGGATTGTGTCTGAGAACTTTGCTGTAACGGGGTATAATTCGTGTATATATTTCCTGCGGCATCATTCATTTCGGTTTGATTGGCTACGCAATAAAACTTGGTGAATAAACCCTTGCGGGGGTAGAATACCACATTTATTTTCCCGGCGGCCTCGTCCGCTTTCAAATCGATAGGGGAAGCTCCTGTGGGCAGGGTTCCGGCATCCGAACGGTAGGCGAAATGCTCCTGAAAGGTATAAGGCCCTTCCTCCTTGTCACTGCCGAAAGCATAAATATCGAAACTTTCAATACGGTTTTCATCCTCCTCGGCTATACCGTCACGGGTGATAGCCCGGCTTTCGGGTGTACCGTTCACAAGGATCAGCTTGTTTTGTAGAGAGATTACCACCGAACGGCGGTTGGGGTCATTGGCCTGCGGGTTCTCCGGTATTTCGGGAGTGCCGCCTATTGTTTCCACTTCGGAGGTGCAACCAGCCGTCAGGCAGGACAGTATCACCAATGAAAAGTGCAGAAAGAATTTAGCGAATGTTTTCATGCTTGTTACTTTTATGCGGTTATTACTTATTTCCATTCCTCGTTCTTTTTATTCTCTATTATGTTTTCTGTTTTTCGTTCTTTATTTTTCATTCTTCATTTTCTTCAGGTTCTTCCTCGCCTTTTCCGGTTCTACTCCCAGTGCCTTGCGAAACCATTCTTCCGCTTTCTTCCGGTCACCTTCCAGATAGGCCAGCACACCAAAATCATTCCATGCACGCGGGTCATCGGCCACCTTACTGAGATATTGCCGTGCGCTAACCGGATCGCCTGCCATGATTACCGCCGAAGCCGCATTGATATTGGCCAGCACGTCGTCCGGAAAGTGGTAGGCGGCTATCTCATAAATTTCACGGTATTGCTCTGTGCCGGGGCGATAGAATGCGGCTACCCGGTACATCTCCTGCAATGATAGCAGGCGGGGATGGGTATATATCAGACTTGCCGCCTCTTCGATATTGAAAGCGCGGGCCTCATAACCTACCGTGATACGGATACGTCTCAACTGCGGAAAATAGTTTTTCAGAAGCTCCCGATATACGGTTCCTCCGTGCATATCCATCAATTGTTTTTCGCGTCCTTCAAAAATGCCGGTTCGGGCAATGAGAGACAATACTTCGTCACCGTGATTCATGGGGCGGCGTTGCAGAAGTTCCACCAATCCATCCCAGTCTTCGGGTATGGAAGAAACTTTATAAAGATCGCGCCCGGGTGCATACGTGGCACGCATATACTCCTTGAAACAGCGTGCGCGGTTGGAAGCCAGTATTTCATTGTCCTTGTAGATCCCGTCGGGCGAGGCGTATCCGCAGATGGAGATGCTCGAAATACTTGCCAGATTCCCTTCGGTGAGCGGGCGCATCAGGCTGTCCAGTTTCTCCAGTTCGGGGCGGTTGTTGTGGAATTCGCGGCGGACGTCATAAACTCCGGTAGGGTAGTCTATATATAAGGTGGCACTTTCCGAACGGTGTTTCTGAGTTTCCATATCAGGAGTGAGGTAAGTCACCATGGCTGTACACTCGGCACAGAGCATACAGTCCGGTCTGCTTGGAGTTTCCTGTCGATTAGTGGCATTTTCACTTCTTTCGATAATCGCCTGCGGAATCACCGTCTGTCCCTGCGGAACATGGAAAGGGCTTGTCAGGGCAAGATCGGTTATCACCGGCTCTACTCCGAGCATCTTCATCCGGCAGCAATTCCGCCGTTCGCGCATCAACACCAATGAAGCGTGTTCCATCCATGGGCTATAAGCAACGGATACCTTATAAATAATGCTATCTTTTCGATTTCGGGCATAAAGCGTACGATAAGGAGGCAAATAACCGGGAGACGGTTGAAGCGCCTGCCGCCTGTGGTCGGCACGGGCACGGCGACATCCGCTCACTACCACAGCGGGCAGCTCTTGCAGACGCCCTGCGCCACGAAGCACGGGAGTGAACAGATAAGCCTCCGCATTCCCCGCTTTTGCATCACTCAGATTGAGCAGCAGTTCTATGTGAAGACTGTCTCCCTGCGTAAAGACATGCGAACCGAGTGTTAAAGTTCCGCCTGCCCATGCTTCCACAGTCAGCAGTACCCCAACCAGACATCCTGCTATTTTCTTTATTCTTTTCATCCAGTCTCTTTAATTTTTAATTATTAATTTTTAATTGTTTTTCATCCCAGTCCTCCGCCTTCCGCCCAGTCCGACGAATTGAGCTGTGTCACTACAATCTTCTGCCCGATGGTTACCAGCAGGTCAAACTCTTGTTCCGTGTTTTCATCCAGACTGACGGGCAGTTTGCGAAAGAACAGCTGCAAGTCAATCTCCTTCATAATCCGCTCATTACCCCGGTAGATGCTCAGCAACGGATGTGATCCTGATGTCAGGCGATACGTTACCAACTCGCCCGTCAGTTCATCGTTATAGTTCATCGCCGCCTTGGCCTGATGCCATATTACCGGGCTGCCTATGGAGGGAAATGTGAAAGCTCCGTCACCACTGGCCAGCGGTATGTCGTAACCTGCCGGAAAGCCGTATTCGCAAGGTACGCCCCGCAGGCGGAATGTATATCCTCCTGTTCCTTCCGCCGGATAGTATCCGTCTTCCCAATGTACGGTAATCCGGAGGACGGCGTGGCAGTGGGTCAGGTAGATGGTCCGGTTCACTGAATTTCCCGTAGCGGGAATTTCAAACGTGCTATATCCATAGTATAGCCTTTCGGTATTCGGTCGATATTCGCTTGTGGATGTTCCTGTAGCTGTTCCCGTGGCCGAAGTCATTGCCAGTTCACGGATTTGTGTCACGCCGGGTTGGGGTGCGGGTACTACATCGCTTTCATATCCCCAGTTTCCCCATGCCACGAGGGTATATCGTCCGGGAGCTAACTCTCCCTGCCAATACTCCAAGCTGTCACTTTTCAGTAGCCGGATGTCCTTCAACACTCCGTCCGCATCGAAAAGGAACTGGTGGATGTTATCCACATACATGGAGAGTTGCCCATCATCGGGCCTGCCGGCATAGCGGTAATTCAGCCGTACATTGTAGGGGCACACTCCCGGTTCGTCAAAATCGAACGTGCAGGAGGTGCAGAACCATAGTATGCAACAGAGGATTACCATAACTTTCATCGGATGAAATAAATGAGTGACACACCGGCCCGTGTAGGCCCGAAATAATTCCTTTTATAATGTCCCATGCGCTCGCCGCAGCCCGCGCACCGGTATTTATCATATTCCATGCGGGCATATCCGCCGCCAATTACGGCTTCTATCGAGAAGCGGTCGCCCAGCACCCAGTGATAACCGTAAGTGATACCTCCGCCATACAGGTCGCCCCGGTAAATAATGTCTTCCATACCCGAAAAGAAAGGAATCTGTCCTACGTTGTAGTAAGCGTAATGTCCGTGCACTCCCAGGAAGTGTCCTTCGAACTTGCGGCAAGGCCAGTAGCGTAATTCCGGTTGTATCAGGTAGAGATTCAGTTTCATATCATTGCCGAACTTCCAGGCGTTATAAGCCCCGTTCAGTGCCATTGTAAAATGACGGCTGATGCTGGTTTCCACTCCTGCGTTGGGTGTGGTAGTTCCCCACAATAGCAGGTCGGTGCGCAATGCCACGCGTTGGGCAAAGGCAGCGGTACTCATCAGACTGAGCAGCAGGAACAGCAAATAAAGTCGTTTCATGGCAATTCGGATTTATTGCATAGTTTAAATATGGGGTATGGAGTTCTCGATAAGGCATTCGTTCACGGGAAGTTCGGCTATGGAAATTTCCATCAGATAAAGGCGTGTCATCTGATTGACAATGCCCAGCTTGCGGGCTGTCGTCCCATAACAGGAATAGAATTTTTCGTCACTGGGGCGGTTGAAGTAAACGCCTTCTCCCAATGCTTCAAGAATGGAAAGGAGGTTGATTTGATGATATGCACAGGCAAGGCGGTAGGATTCGGGGCGGCTATCCGGCTGATTGTCCGGTCGATTTTCTATCAGTGCTATTAGGCGTCCTTTTGATAGCTTTTGCAGCAGGTACGTAACTTCGGAAGGTGAAGGATTAAGGGAAGTACTCAACTGGTAATCCTTATACTGTATGTCGTGCAGTACTGCCAGGGCGAGTTTTGTTCTGAGTGTTAACATAGCGCTTGCTTTTTATGTAGATAATTGTCTGTTTTGTTTGGAATGTTCCGATTCCCGGTAGGAAACGGAACGGGCGCTATCATAACCATAGATTGGACAGATAAAAATCATCTTCCATTTTAAAAAGGCAGACAATTCTTAGCTCTTCCTTCCCTCTATTCTTAGATTTAGTAATGAGATTCCCCTATATTGAGATATGGGTAGGGGAATTATGTATTCAAACAAAAAAAGTGAAAGCTTTTTAATCAATACAAAGAGCTTTTCCACTGATATACCATATTATTACAGGAATATAATATTTATTGACATGACTTTTTGAGACAAAATCTAACTTTCAGGATAAGAGAGATGTTTTTGTCGTGTCTGGTGTTGTAATTTAACTGATTTTTTACAGAAAACTGGGAAACTTCGATAAGTATTTCCTGCTTTCCTTGTTTATTTCAATTGGAAATTGTTCCTTTACCGCCGGAATCATTCCGTTTCCTACCGGGAATCGGAACAGAAGTATGAAGCTCATTCAGAGAGCTTTTACTCTCTTTATCATTCCTATTTCCCTTTTCCTTTTCTTTTTCTTTCTTCTTCCATTCCTTTTCTGCCATCGGATTAACCAATGCTGCCATTTGCAAATTCACCACCGCCAGTTGTTCATCAGAGAATGACCTCAAATAAGTATGCGTAATTTCTTCCGAAGCATGGCTCAACCCTGCACTAATCTTAGATACGGGTATATCCTCATTATATGCCAATGTCGCCCACGTATGGCGTGCTGAATAAGTAAAATTTAGAAATGCAATAAAAAACAGAATGGCGATAATTAAACGTAAATCGTTTATAATTAAGTGTTTTACAAGAATTGCATAATAGACAGACCTGCAAAAGAAAACAAAATATTGCAGCGTTTCAGTTACCAGACTGTTAGCTGCCTGTTTCGGAAACAACGGCAGGTAACCGAATTTTTACCGATAGGAACAAAGCG
>OHSP01000290.1_pt1 | contig 30437 bp, 35 predicted proteins | sample 1578711 | NCBI WGS metagenome assembly OHSP01 (sample SAMEA3879584, study PRJEB24766) | human gut metagenome | biome: human-associated habitat; feature: feces | place: USA | collected 1985/1987
CCGCCGCCTACTCCAAAATGAAGAATGGAGGAATGATATATGGCTGTTACAGAGCGGACCGTGAAAAACAAGCGCAACAGCGCGGGAGAACTCACCGGAAAGGCCGGCACTGTGTACGATGTGAATGTCAAGTACAAGTCCGGCGGAAAGAGTAAAACCTATTCCCGCAAGGGCTTCCTGACAAAGAAGGACGCCTTGCAGCATGAGGCGGAGATGAAAGCGAAGCTGACGAACCCGGCATACACGCCGCCCTCTGCTGTTCAGCGGAAAATGACGGTGCGGGAGTACATGACGGAATGGATCGACCGGCATGGCTCGGCCAATCTCCGCCCCAGCACAGAGGCCAGCTATCGGAGCCACATGAAGAACCATATCTTCCCCTATATCGGAGATGTGTTCCTGAACCAGCTCTCCCCGGCCATGCTGGATGATATGTACCGGCAGCTCGCTGAAAAGGGCCTCTCCCAGTCCTCGGTCAAATATGCGCACCGGATCATGGGGGTCTCTCTGGAGCACGCCCGCCGGTATCACTACATCAGCAGCAATCCTGCCAGGGATATTCTGACGAAATTCGGAAAGCAGGGCAAGACGCCGGATCCCTACACAGTGGACCAGATGCGGCAGCTGCTGGCCGTTGTCATGGGGACGGAGTGGGAGCTGATCGTGGTGCTGGGAGGATTGTATGGGCTTCGCCTCAGCGAGATCATCGGACTGCGGTGGAGGAATGTAGATCTGGCTGAAAATACCTTTGGCGTTGTAGAGCAGCTTCCATTCAACACGCCTGCGAACACCACGGTGATCTCAGAGATGGCTCCCGTGAAATCCAGTGAGAGGATGCTCCCCATTACACCGCTCGTCAGGCCATATTTTGAGCGGCATCTGGAAGTCCAGAAGGAACAGAAGCGTTTTGCAAAGCAATCAGGAAAGCCGTACTTTGACAATGACCTTGTATTCGCAAAGCCTAACGGCGCTCCCAAGCGGCGGGAGCGGATCTCCGCGAATTTTGGGCAACTGCTGCGTCACGCAGAGATGCCCCATATCCGCTTTCACGATCTGCGGCACACAGCAGCCACCAATATGCACCAGTTGACCGGAGACTTTTATACGGTTGGACAGATCCTGGGGCACAGCCTGAAGGGGATCGGTATTCAGCTCCAGCTCTCCAACAACCTGGAGGCTGTCACAGCGCAGTATGTGGATGTACGGATGGAGCGCAAGCTGGTTGTCCTGAACACCTATCATGAAGCGGTACTGGGTTCCGGTCTGAAAACGTGAAGTGCGGAGCATCGCGCGCATCTCCGCACTTGCCGCAGCACCGCAGTGCTGCGAATTTTTTATGATATCTACATCCAGATGGCCTGCTCAACAGTGTTTTTTATGCGCATTACAGTTTTAGGACCAATCATTTCTATTTCCTGTAATTCCGCATCGGACTTCTCTGCGACTTCACCGACTGTGTTCCAACCACGGGCCTCTAATCGTTGGATTTTATCCTCGGTTAATCCATTAGGAAATAATTTTGACTTTTTAAGAACCGAAATTGGCAAACTTAAAATTCCGATTTCCTGACTACTATCGGGGCTTCCCACAATAATACCATCAAAGGCGTTTGTACTTGCGGAAAACTGTGTATCTTCTTGGGTGTTTTCCATCCAAGACGAAAATAGCTCCTGTGTCAACCGGCTGCCAGAAACATTTTCTAGAGTATTACATAAATTAAGCGCGTAACGTGTCCCTCGTCCACCGGATTTCAAACTTCGAGATGCTTCCCTTTTAGCGATAAATCCAACATACTCAAGAATTTCTAATGGCTTTGAATATTTCGAGACCCATTGCCTATGGATAATGAAAGATGTCGATTTTCTGTTACCACATTCAGAATATATTTTCTCTGCTAGCTGTATTGATCCATCCATTAAAGGCGCATACATACCAATTTTTATTTTTACTTCTTCGAGCATCGGCCAAAAGAAGTCGCTTGCAAGCCTTAGCATGGTTTCACTCATTGAAGTAAGGGAAATTTTTTGACCATACTCAAAAAGCATTGCACATCCTTGAATGAAGGAACGCACATTTCCAAGTACAGCCATTCCAAGAAATTCCGCGACCTCTTCTATATGAAGAGCAGAAGAAAAATCGCATTTTTCAATTTGCGTATAAAATCGGCTCTTCATCACTTCTAAAAAAAATTTTTGAAAATCAGGCTGCTCTTTTCGGCGAGTAATATCAATAATCTTTGCATCATTATATACATCAAAACGGGTTCCGAATTTTGTCACACCAGGATAGATAGCCGCTTTACATGACACTTTATTGCTCGATAATGTTCGAAAAATATCAAAGAACTCCTCTAATCCTGCCTCGCGCCCAATATGTGCAGCATCATCAAATAATAGTACGAGCCTCTTTTGAAGTTTATCAGATAGATGATTTAGAGATTGATGTGTTGCGTACACATCCGAAAAAGGTTCCACCTCGCATCCAAATACCGAGGTTACTTCTTTGACTTTATCATACAGAATACGCAAGAACTCTGTTTCGTATTGGTGCCCTTGGCTTCGCAACAGTGGCAAATGCCGCAAACTCATATAGATTCCGAACGTTGGTGAAGTCACACTGCTATTCAGACGACGTGCAGCCTCACGGAGAAGTGCACTTTTTCCTGTTCCACGGCCTCCCTTTAATAATACTGGCCCATGAGCCATAAGTTGAGCTAAAATTCCTTCTTCATAAGAAAAAAAGCAATGAAAATTTGAAAACTCTTCGTTGGAAAAATCTTCGCAAGCAAGTATCAGATCCGTATGCTCTATGTGCTCACTGTAAGGCATTTGCTACCATCCTTTCTGCCTGTAAAAATTGAGTTAAGGCAATTCTCTGAGAAAATGGGAGCAATATATATGGCGAAAAATGACTTAGTAACCCCAATATACAGCACCATCTCAAAAGGTCTTCAGAAAGAGTCGTAAGTGTTATTTCGTCGTACAGTAAAGAAACCTCTGTAAGGGATTCTGCATGAACGCCTTTCGAAAATGAAGAAAATAGTTGCCTCGCATTTGAACGATACCTTTCGAAAAACGCAGTCTCATCATCTGCTAATAGTTGCTGGAGCCACGATGATGGCCGGGGGTGTGTAGATATATAATCTGTCAGCTCTAAAAAGGCAGGTTTCCATATGATCTCTCCCTGATATTTACTAAATAAGGCTCTATTAAAATCCTTTATTTTATTCTCAAAATGCCATAGTCCCTTTGCCGGAGGAGGATCATCAGCTAGAATATCCTTGCTCCAGTTTATTGCAACATTTGACGGAGCCTCTATAGAATAGCTAGCGTCATTTTGAACTTTATATGTAATGATTGCTCGAAACGGATCTATTCTAGCAAGTAACGCCGTGGCTGATATTTCCAAAATATTCCTAGCATAAAATGGTATAAAATAACGTGCACTATCCGAGCTATAATTACAGGATAGCAGTTTAGTTACAAAGAAACCCAACTTTTTTTGTAGTGCTCCTTGTATTTGCGCTAGTTCCGTTGAGTGGTTATAGCATGAATTGAGGTTTCCACATTCTAAATTTACCAAAGATTTACCTGTAACACATACAAGGCTCATTTGCATTAGATTGCGTCCAATTTGTCAATGACCTTTTCAAACTGTCGGCGTTTAATCTGTATGCGGTTGCCATTCATAATGAGCCAGCCAGCGTCCTTGTTTTCCTCTGCCAAGCGTCTTAACTTGTTTTCTCCGATACGGAAATACTTTGACGCTTCTTCAATGGTAAGGGTGTATTTTTCCCATACAGGAATATCGTTGTTATTCATCAGATACCCCCTTTCCCATGTTTCGTGTCATACTGGATATAGGGGATAAGGTCGGTGCGGTCTATCCTCTGTAAGTGGGCGGTTAGTTTGCTGGAAAGGGAATTGCTGTATCTTGCCTTATCAAGCATAGTTCCCACTTTTTCCAGTCCACCTAATGCGTCATGTTCTTCCAAGAAGTAAAAACTTTTCACAGCGGAAATCACGCCACCCTCTGTGAGCCATTGCTGTGTTTCCTCAAGAGAATTATGTAGTTTCGGTACTTGCAGTTTTAAGACTTCCACAGCCCCTAAAAAGCGTTCCCAAAACCGACACGTTTTCCATCTGCTCTTATTACTTTCATTTCTGTTTGGCACGACAAAGCGTAGGTTGTTTGCCAATAGTCCGAAAGCCAGTTCCCCAAGTTCCAGCGGTCTGTCCTTGAATGTCATGGCAAAAGCATGAGCCTTATCATCACGCAGTTGCATTTCTGTCCGTTTCCAACTGCCGACTTCATCAAGTGTCTTATTATGTTTTGAACAGACTTCCTTATCCTTGTCATAAAAGCGGTAGGACAATCCCGATTTTCCAGCACCAATATAAACGGTCTTTGCGGTGTCGAAATCATCAAACTTACTTTCGTCAAAGTGATAGCCCTCACTATTCGAGATAAATTCCTCTTTTTCGCATTTCTTCTTTATCTGCTCTATGGTAAAGAATGGCTTTTCGTTCTTATCATCAATGGCAATATCAAGCCTTGTGAAATGGAAGTTATCCAGTCCGTATCTTCGCTCACAGCGTCGGAACATATCCCCAAAGGTATAATTCCTACTGTCGAGAATACGGAAAATATCATCACAACCTCTGCCCGTCATAACAAGATAACAGCCTAGCCCCTGTGGGTTGTCCTCTGTCTTTCTTGCGTCCCCCGATACATAAATATCTCCAATCTGCCAGCGTGCTTGATAAGTCTTGAATTTTATCGTTGCTGGATAGACATTGAAAATGTCAGTCGGTAAACCTAAAATGTGCATGATGACATCTTCTGCGTTTGCAGTTTCAAATACAATGCTGATGTAATCAATCTTAACAGATAAATTTTCGTGTGTTGCGATACTTCATTACTCCTTTCGTATGCCCCGATTTTTTGCAGGGTATAAATTGCATTTTTTCCTTTATTTATCACAGTTTCTAGGTACTATGACATGTATACGCAGGGCGGTGTTACATATACGCCCTTTACGAACGCCTAAAGGCGTTCCCTTTCTTCCTGTGTCTGCCCCGTTCTTAACGCTCACGAGCCTTGTAAGGCTCGTGGCTAAACGGAACAGCCCCAGTCAGAAACCTTATTTTCGGTCTGATAGTCCATGCTTATTCATGCTATCAAAGTGAAAATATATATTTTATATGCTTACTCAAGCGTGTGATTGACCCTAGCGTGCTTAATCACTCTGTCTAATACGATAATAACTCCATTAGAATTACTTGTCAAGAAGTTTTTGTTGACTTTTAGATATAGATTAAGTATGATATGCTTATAAATACCAAGAAAAGCAACGAAAGGAGCGGTTATACTAAGTTATGGAGCATTATGAAAAGAAAATCAGTTTCTTAGGAGAAAACATACAGACCATAAGAAAACACAGAGGAATGAAACAACAGGAACTTGCGGACAAAATCGGTATCAATATGCAGAGCCTTTCCAAGATTGAACGTGGCGTGAATTATCCTACCTTTGATACGTTAGAGAAGATAATGGACGTGCTGGGTGTAACGCCCAATGAATTATTGTCGGGAGAATGGAAGTATATTGACCACACCGAGCCCTATATCATGGATATTATCAAACGGGAACAAGACTTCAATGTTTCCTTAGATTACCTGTCTGAAAATGAATTTTTCGATGATGAAAAAGAATGCACATTTTACAAGGCATATAAACTCATACAGTATATCCATAACTACATTACCAATGAGGTTACGGAGTTGGAAGAACTTATGGAAATCAAGCAGTTGATACAGCGTCAAAAACTGGAACGCATGATAAAAGTGCATAAGGAAATGCGAGGGTTAGACCGATACAGAGAACAGCCCAAAGAGTATAAATACCATGACCCTTATGATGATTGGATATTTCGTCAGCTTGCGGATATAGACAACAGAAACAACATTCCCGACACTTCTCCACAAGTAGACTTCAATGAAGCAGACTATGAAGATTATCTAAAGGCGAAATGGAACAGAGGTCTTTAATTTTCTGTTGTGGGGTAATCAAGAGGAAGAAAGAAAAAGTGTGCATTTTTGTTCCATAAATGCTAAGGGTATGCTGATTTTTATTGTGGCGGATATATGGAACTGTTATAATATGGATATGAAGAAAGCGACAAATTTGAAAGTGTTAATAATTTTCAAACAGCCTCATTGCATGGAAATAAGAAACAGACTATCCTTAAAGTAGGAGGTGGCACAAATGGCAAATGAAGATAAAAAAGATTTTAATGCTATGTTGCATGATAGTAAGGATATGCCAAAATTTCAAATTATCATAGACCAGAAAAGTATTGAGAAATATGGTGGAAACAAAATGTATTTTGCTCCCCCGATTGACTATGACAAAGTAATGAAAAAAGTTCCGTATGGTAAAGTGATTACGGTTGGAAAAATACGAGAACACTTTGCAAAATTGAGTGGTGCAGATTTTACAGAGCCGATTACAGCGGGTATATTTGTTTCTATTGTAGCGTGGGCGAGTTATCAGCGTTCCGAAGATGAAACACCCTATTGGAGAACATTAAAAGCAAACGGAGAATTAAATGCTAAATATCCAAATGGTATTGAAGCACAGAAAGAAAAATTAGAAGCAGAGGGACATACCATTATTCAAAAGGGGCGTAAAAATATACGATACTATGTAAAGGACTATGAAAATTCTCTTTTTGATTTGAAATAGGCAAATTCTATTTCACAATTTCATATCTCTATACACAAAGCAGTTAGTCTTAGGATTGACTGCTTTTTTCATACCTAAATTTCAGATTGGAGTGATGAAATGGTGTTTGTTAGAGCTGTTCAATAAGATTATCGGTGCATAAAATTTTATTGTGGTGCAGATATGAAAATGATATAATGTGGATATGAAGAAACGGACAAATTAGAATTTGGAGTGAAACAGAATGATTATAATAATCGAAACCGTAATTTTATGTATCGCGTTTTTTCTAATATGTTTTTGGGGAACAGGTACAGATAACAAAAATTTAAAAAGCTATTCATCTTATCCAGATGAAGTGCAAAATCGAATAAAGAGTATTGCAGAATATCAAGGAAAATTTAAGGAAAGCAATAAAGTGGTTACATTTATATCCAATTTTCTGTTATTTCTGTTCGTACTATTTATATTAGGGTTGTTTATCAAAGAAAATGGCTTCACACATAATTTTCTTTGTTTAAGTATTATAGGACAGGGATTGAATATCTTTGACTTATTTATTGTAGACCTTTTATGGTGGCGGAATACAAAGCGTGTTCGTTTAAGAAAAATGCCAGAAAAGGAATTGTATCAAAATCCGAAAAAGCATATAGAAGCGTTTATCAGAGCCTTTATTATGTATCTGCTAATTGCTCTGATAGACGGATATATATTGACACTTTTATAGGAATAGATATAAGTAAATCCCAGTTTGACAATTTCATATCCATACACACAAAGCAGTTAGTCTTAGGATTGACTGCTTTTTAAAAAGACACCATTTAGGTGTAATGATGTCTTTTGGGTGTTATTTTATAGGTCATATCAAGGCTCATTCAATCGTGGTAAATTCGTGGTAAAATGAGTTTTTTCTATACTTCAAAATACTTGAAAGTATAGTGTTTATGCGGATAATCGAAAATTAGATATAAAATTTCTTATAATTGTTGATCTGCGTCCGCTGCATCTCAGCTCGATGCTCAACATGTTCTTGCTAAGACCGGATGCCTTCAACAGCTCGTCCAGCTTAATGCGAATCGTTCCATATTCCACTTGCCAACCCTCCAACCACAAGAAATATGTTGACAAGTTTAGTGTACCCTTGGTAGAATAGAAAAATAAGATATAGAAAGTCTTGTCAGACTAATTGCACATATATAATGCATAGTTTTGGCTTGTGCTTTTTAGCCAATATGAATATATAATAATACAAAAAGCGGATAATCTTCAAATTTCAGCATAACTGCCTAAAACCTAAGCGATTTCTAAGAAGCCCCTAAAAATTCCCTATTATAATACCCCCATCGAAACGGTGAGGGGAAACGCACTTTTTGTCTGTTATCCCCGCAAGGGGAGAATATGGCAGGAAATCGTATAGGGAGCAATGAACACCCGCCGGGGGTCAGGGAAAAAAGAACAACGTTACATACCGCAATCCTCCAAGGGGTTGCGGTTCTTTTTTATTCGACACCATTTGTCCTTACTCACTATATACCGCTAAAGCTCGGCAAATATTTCTCTTCGTATGCACTCACCGCACGGTGGGTGCATTTTTTGTTTGTCGAAAAATGGCGGCCTCTGCTCAGCGTCCGGTATGTCCGGTCGCTCCATTGCCGCGACCCACCGCTCCGAAATTTGGTTCGCATCCAAATTTCAGAAGACGGAGTAAATCACCATGTACTTTAATAGAGAGGACTATGGTTCAAGGATCAGGAGCTTGCGAAAAAAGCGTGGGCTCACACAGGAGCAGTTGGCAGAGAAGATGAATGTCAGCACTCCATACATCGCAAAAATCGAAACTGGAAAGCAGACTGGCCCAGTCGAGCTGGCCGTAGAGTTTGCAGCATTCTTTGATGTTTCTCTGGATTATCTCCTGGTGGGAAAAGGAGATTTTGCAGAGGAACAGAAGCGCGGACTGCGGATGGCCATCTCTCTGCTGTCCGAATTGGAGGCATCCCTCTAAAAACTTTCCATTTTGGGTTGGTAAACTTTCCATTCTGTTTCTGTTGGAAGAATACGCGCAGAGTTACAATCTTCGTGAGATCAAAACATCTCAGCGAACCTTGAAAAACACCGCCCCAGGCGGTCATATCCGGCAACTTGAATACCTTAGCTGATCGGGAGAGCGTCAGACCGAGTGCGCGAAGACCACCTGTGCGGAGCAGATCCGCATCAAAGGACGGCCAAATAAGGTGCAGAGCGATACCCACTCAGGCCAAGACAGCCTTGGCAAGCTGTCCCCGCCATGACCCCATCAGCCTACAATGATACTTCTGTTTACGCAGCTCGGAGAGATCCTCGGAGGGGTGAGAGTCCCATGATGTGCGCCAGCACAGTTCAAGTTGCCGCCCTGCCTGGGGAAGTAGTGTCGAATACAGGCGACTAAGCAGCATCAAGAAACAAAGGGCCGCTCCAGACTCGGAGCCTACACTCGCTCACCTGACCTTTGGGAGCGGCCCTCTGTTTTTCTTTTGATAGCAGAAATATGGGATCTGATCACAGTACATCCTCTTCTTCTCCTCAACCTCCGTTTCTCTGAGTTCTTCATCTTTCCCCCTCTACACTCCTCTTCCTTTTCTCCTCAAACTCCCTGATCGGGTCCCATATTTCTGTTATCAAAAACAAATCCACGAAAGCGAGGAAACGAGATGACAAATATCGATTTGTGCGGCATTGCCCAACTGCTCCGCACGCTGATAGAGCAGAAGAAAACCACAGAAAGAGAGGCCCGCAAAATTTTGGCCAGAATTGCCGCACAGACCGGTGCGGACATTATCCTTTCTTTCTGAAATCGCATTCTTTTCAATAGCTATTTCAAAGGTGTTGTGGTATTGTTTGTGTTGCAAAAAAGGAGGTGAACTGACATGGCGGAAAAGCTGATGACCGACGGCAGCATGGCACTTCGAGAAAAGCAATACCGGGTCATCACCATCGAGGCAACCGAAAAGCCCCAAAACGCCAAATTGCGGGTTGCGGCATACGCCCGTGTCAGCTCCGCCTCTGATGACCAGCTCAACTCCTTCGCCGCCCAGAACCGTCACTACAGTGACCTGATCTCCAGCAAGGAAAACTGGAGAATAGTTGACATATATGCGGACGAGGGCATCACGGGGACATCGGCTGAAAAGCGTGAGGACTTCCAGCGACTCTTGGCAGATTGCCGCAGAGGGCTGATCGACAGGGTTCTGGTGAAATCCATCTCCCGCTTTGCCCGCAATACCAAGGAATGCCTGGAAACCATCAGAGAGCTGAAATCGCTCGGTGTCGGCGTCTACTTCGAGAAAGAGAACATTGACACTGCGACGATGTCCGGCGAAATGATGACTGCGCTCTTCGCATCCTTCGCCCAGGCCGAGAGCGAATCCATCTCTGGCAATATGAGGTGGGGCATTCAAAAACGAATGCAGGCCGGAACATATATACCCGCAAACTTGCCATACGGATATACTCTACAGGACCATTCCATACGCATTGTGGAGGAACAAGCTGTTATCGTACAACGGATATTCAAAGAGTATCTTTCCGGCAAAAGTACAGAGCGGATAGCATCTGACCTGCGAGAAGAAGGCATCCCGTGTAAATCTGGTGAAGTCGCTTGGGATTCAACTGCTATTCGATATATTATCTCGAATGAAAAGTACATTGGCGATTCTGTGTGGCAAAAATACTTCTCAACAGATACGCTTCCATATAAATGCCGGCTGAACCGAGGACAGAAGGTTTCTTACTACGCATACGGGACACACGAAGGAATCGTACCAAAAGAAGATTTTGAGAAAGCAAATGCTTTGATGAAATCTCGTGCTCAGAAGATTACATTAACGAAAAACAGTCCGTATGCGTTTCGGAAAAAGATAGTATGCGGCGACTGCCAGTCACTATTTCGTCGCAAGGTTGTGCGCGGCATCACATACTGGGTATGCATAGGACACGATAAAAAGAGACATGGCCTCAAATGCGGCATTACACCAATTGCAGAAGATGAAATAACAAACGCTTTCATCCGCCTATACTATAAGCTCAAGCACCATGGCGAACCAATCCTTACGGAGATGACCACCTCGCTCCAAGCCATCCGCAACCGCCGGATGCTCTGGAGCCTGGATGTCATTGAACTCAACAAGCAAATATCCGATCTTACCAGTCAGAATCAAATGTTGGCCACGCTGAAACAACAGGGCCTCATTGATCCTGACATTTTTATATCCCAGAGCAATGAGTTGACCGAGCAGCTCCGCGCTGTAAAGCTGAAAAAGGAGCGTCTTCTGGCCGTCGATGGCGACAACACCATCGCCCAAACAAGAGAGCTGATGGAAATCTTGAATGATGGCCCGGACTTCCTTGACAGCTTTGACGCAGAGCTGTTCGGTGAGCTCGTTGAAACAATCATCGTGGAAAGCAATGAGCGAATCCGCTTCCGCCTGAAAAACGGGCTGGAGCTGTCCGAAACCATAGAAAGGACGGTGCGCTGATGGGCAATCGGAAGCAGCCGTTTGGCTACAGGGTGGTTATGGGCGAAATTGCCCTCCATCCGCAGGAATCAAAGCTGGTAGAGTACATCTTCCAACAATACCTTGCGGGTGCTACCTACAACACCTTGGTAGAGGAGCTTCGAGAACAGTCAATTCCCTATGACGAGGGAAAACTATGGAACAAAAACATGGTTGCCCGAATTCTGGAAGACAGCCGTTATACGGGAGAGTGCGGCTATCCGCCGGTCATTGATCGAGAAGCCCTGGAGAAAGCACTGGAAAAGCGAAGCGCAAAGCAGACGGCAGCTCCCAAAACGGACACGCAGAAGCTCCTCCGCCGCTTCAGCGGGCGGCCATCGACAGTCCGCATGGAGCAACAGGTGCTGGATCTGCTCAACAGCCTGATCATATCGCCGGAACAACTCCGGCTTCCGGCAACAGCGCCGCCTGATCGATCCACTGAGCTGAATCTGCAGCGTGAGCTGGACAGGGTGATGGAATGTCAGCCAATCGATGAGGATGCCGCAAAGGCGTTGATCCTGTCCATCGCTGCGGCTCAGTACGGCGCCGTCGACTCCCGCGAATATGAAACGGTTCGTCTGCGCAGAGTGTTTTCCGGGCGTCAGCCCATGACTGCGTTGGAAGCAGAACTGCTTCAAAGTTCCGTGTCCGCCATCCATTGTCATAACGATGGAAGCCTGAATATCCAGCTGAAAAACGGTCAAGTAATTGGGAAGGAGTGAAACAGCATGAGAGAAAGCCCGCCCAAAGTCATCACCATACCCGCAAAGCCGGAGGTCGCAAGCCGGCAGGCGGTCCAGCGCCAGCTTCGCGTGGCTGCCTACTGCCGGGTATCCACTGATGACGAGGAGCAGCTCACCAGCTATGAGGCGCAGCAGAACTACTACACCGACAAGATCATGACCAACCGGGAGTGGACCATGGCCGGGATCTTCGCAGACGAGGGCATCACAGGGACATCGGCTCGGAAGCGGCCCGAATTCCTGAAGATGATCCGGCTGTGCAAGCAGAAGAAGATCGACATCGTCCTGACCAAATCCATCTCCCGCTTCGCCAGAAATACGGTGGACTGCCTGAATTACATCCGGGCCCTGCGGGAATTGGGCATTGCGGTCATCTTCGAAAAGGAGAACATCAACACGCTGGAAGCCGACAGCGAGATCCTCATCACCATGCTTGGAGCCTTCGCTCAGGCAGAAAGCGAGAGCATCAGCGCCAATGTCCGCTGGGGCAAGCGGCAGGCCATGCGCGAGGGAAAGACAATCATACAGTATAACCGGCTGTACGCCTATGAAAAAGGCGAGGACGGCAAGCCGAAAATCATCCAGGCGCAAGCAGATGTGGTTCGTTCGATCTATGACCAGTATTTGAGCGGAGCCAGCCTTCGGATGATCAAAGACAGGCTGGAAGCGGAGCAGATCCCCAATGTGACCGGCGGCTCCCAATGGACGATCACGGCGATCCGAAGCATCCTGACCAATGAGAAGTATTGCGGAGATGTCCTCCTCCAGAAGACCTACATCAGCGACTGCATCAGCCGCAAGGTCATCCGCAACACGGGGCAGCTCCCCATGTATCTGGTGCAAAATCATCATGAGGGCATCGTGGAGCGCAAAACCTTCGATGCGGTACAGGCAGAGATGGCGCGGCGCAGTGCCGGGAAAAGCCCTTCCAAAAAGAATGCCCCCACGGGGATGACATCCTATGCCAGCAAATACGCCTTGTCGGAGCGCCTTGTCTGCGGCGAATGCGGCACCCTGCACCGCCGCTGCACCTGGTCCAAGCAAGGCAGGAAGCGCATCGTGTGGCGCTGTGTCAGCCGGTTGGACTACGGTACCAAGTACTGCCACAACTCACCAACGCTGGACGAGGAACCGCTCCAGAAGGCAATCCTCGCCGCAATCAACTCCGTCATGAGTCAAAAGAGTACGCTGATCCGACAAATCACCTCCGCCATGGAGATGGAGCTGGCTCCGGTCCCCGGCGAGAGCATGAGTCTTGCCGATATTGAAAGGCGGCTGGGCGAGCTGAACGACCAGACCCGTGAGCTGGTGGCAGAATCCGCCCGAGCTGAGGATGCCACCGCCTGCACCGCCCAGCTGAGAGCTGTCATGAATGAGGCTGCCGTACTGAAAGAAAAGCGGGCCCTGATCGAAGAACAGCGTCAGAGCAACGCTCAGGCTGTACGGCGCATTGAAGATGCGGCTGCCGCGATGGCTCAGGCGTCCACCCACATCAGCGAATGGGATGAAGCTCTCATCCGGCAGCTGGTGGATACGGTCAAGGTCAACTCAGCGGAGAAAATCACGGTCTTCCTCCGCGGCGGCGTTCAGGTGGAGCAGGATATGATATAATAAGCAAAAGAAGGTGAACCGAAATGATCTACGCAACCGGCGATACCCATGGCAACTTCCAGCGGTTCGCACCCGAACACTTCCCCGAGCAGGCCGGAATGACCAAGGAAGACTACATGATCATCTGCGGAGATTATGCCGAGGAAATAGTTATTCCGAAGTAATCGCTGCAAACCCTGTAGTACAAGGCGTTACCAGCAAAAACTTCGGAATAACATAATCGGCATATATAGAACAATAGGATTAGAGCAGACCAGATAACTTCAAAATCATTTCCTCGTTATCAGCCCAAATCTCATCCGGTACGGGCTTGGTTCCGCGGACAGCATCAGCTTTCTGAATTGCGGCACGTTTCATCTCGGTATCCGCATAAGCATAGATCATTGTTGTCTCAACCTGTGCATGGCCAAGATATTGGGAAAGAAGTACCATGGGCATCCCGGATTGGTATAAGTGCATCGCCCGTGTGTGCCGCATCATGTGCGGATGGATATGTTCAGGAACTTCCTGACAAACCGCCTTTGCCATGCTCCCATACTTCGCAAAGAATGCTGCTACCGTATCGGGAGACATCTTTTGCTGCCTCCCATGGATCACGGTATAGAACAACGGTGCCTCACTGTAGTCATCCTTGTTGGGATGGAATTTGTTCAGATACTGTTTGCAGTGTTGGACTGTTCTGTTCAGCAACGGCACTGTACGGGTTTTTCGTCCCTTACCATGCAAGTACGCAATTGGATGTTTTGCGTCAAGACGCAGGTCACAGACCTTCATATCGAGAAGCTCACTGCATCGGGCAGCGGTATCATACATGAGGATCATGAATACAAGATTCCGCTGGTCTTTCTGCCTGGAAGGATTGGGCTGTTGAAGCAGCGCGGTCAACGCCGGTTCGGTCAGGAATTCAACGATTCGTCCGTGAGCCTCCTTGGAGGGAATATTGCAGGCAGAAAGATACAATGACGTCTGTGTACAATCGATTTGTCCAGCGAAGTCCAGGAAAGACCGCAATGCCATTAAACGCTGGTTGCGGGTAGAGACACTACATCCCCGCGCCTTTTCCAGCCAGGTTAGGAAGTTAAGAATGACGTCCCGGTCAACACGGGAGAAGGTCAGCTCAGCAGCTCCAATCCCTATCTCATCCCTCATATAAGCCACGAAAATATTGAGTGTCTGTCTGTAGGAGAGAATCGTATTTTTACTAAGGCAGCGCTGCTTGGGCAGATAGTCCAGCAGAAAACGCCGGATTGCATCAAAGAAATCACTCATCGTTTCCTACCTCCGGCAAGAATGCCTCGGCAGAAGAAAACGTGAACCCGGACATTTCCTCCAACAAGCCAGGAACTAAATGAATGTAGTAATAGGTGTCCGAGAGTTGCGCATGGCCCATGTACGCGCTCAGATAGGGAATCATAACGTTCAGATCTTTGCCCTCGTTCATCCAGTGGTACAGCCTGTGGGTGGCAAAAGTATGACGAAAGTCATAAAGACGCGGGAAACGTCGGCCGGTTCCCGTAACACCTGCTTTCTTCAAAACCAGGCGGAAAGTCTTCTCCAGCCCTCTCTTCCCGTAAAAACCGCCCTCAGAGTTGGGAAAGAACGGCTCGCGTTCCGGCATAGCGGAAGTCACAACGGCATTGCAATCTGAGAGCATCTTCGTCACATCATCCGCCATCATAACAATACGGCTTCTGTGCTGCTTGCTCTCCATAATATTCAGCCGCCCTTTGTCCAGATCTACGTCTCTAACGCGCAACCGCCTGACCTCTGCCGGACGCAAGCCGCAGCAATACAGCAGTTTCACCATGGCAGGAATCACAAAATGCCGTACTGGAAAGCTCACGCGCGGTGTTAAGTGGTCAAGGATGTTCCAAATCGCCAAAATTTCTGCCTCTGTGTAGATGTACGGGGCATACGGCGCATCTTTCCTGGCAATGTCTGGCGGCAGAATGTAAGCAGCTTCGCCGTTGCGGTTTAAGTATCTGGCAAACTCGCGCACCGGCATCATACGGTTGCGGAAGGTATTGTTGCCTTCGGTATCCTTTTTCGTGGCCCAAGCTAAGCAAAGCTCCTTGGTCAGTGTATTTTCTTCCGGGAAATGCGTCAGGCAAAAGCGGTCAAAGTCTCGCAGGAGACGGGAGGACTCCAGATAACCAAACCCCAGAGCGTTTTTCTGAGCAATGAAATCCTCGATCTGAGATGCAAAACAACTCTTAAAGGTGTACATCATTTTAGTTCCCTACCTCCTTTCCATGAGAGAGCAGGGGCAATGCACATCGCTTCAGTCCCTGTTCGTCAATGGACAGGTACGGCTTTGCTGAATCAATATGAGTTTGGCCCAGCATCTGTTGGATCAACTCAATTGGCACTTCGTTCTGGAGCAGATTTGTAGCGAAGGTGCGCCGGAAACTGTGAAATCCGCGATACCCGGAATGAATTCCTGCGCCCTTCATGTATTTGGAGACAATTGCACTTCCGGTTCGACTTTTCAAAGCATGGACAGCGCCGACGTGACAGAGGAAAATTTGCGGTAGTGAACTCTTGGGGCGCCCATTTAACAAGTAATCTGCTATAGCGTTGCCTGTTTCCGGTTCAAGAGGAATTACGATTGGTTGTCCTGTTTTGTGCTGAACAACACGAATTTCCCTCGTTCTCCAATTGATGCAGTCAAATGTGAGCCGTATGATGTCGCAAGACCGCAAGCCGCTTTGCACTGCCAAAACCATCATAGCGTAGTCCCTTTTCCCGACCGCAGATGTGATATCTGGCTGAGAAAGTAGACGTTCCAATTCATCATCGGAAAATCCTTCACGAAAGTTCTTCCGAGGGCAAACAAATTCCGGGAGTGTTTTGCAAAAATTATCCGCAGTGATCTCGGCCTCATATAAAAATCGCAGAAAGGTCCGAATGCCAAAAAGAGCAGATCTCATTCCACCAGTGTATCGTCCAAGCATTCTTGTAACGCATGTGGCAATATCCATCATTGCGACAGTTTCAATGGAGACTATTCCATGGTCCTCTAATTCAAGCAAAAATACACGAGCCACACTTGTAACTGTGCTAACGGAACTTTCAGCCCAGTTGCTCTGCGTTGTGACATGCGCACTGAATTTATCCAGAATCGCTTTGTGCTGAGGAATAACTTCGCGCCGTCCCCAATTAGGAATCCTTTCCAGCGTGATTTTCCCTGTCAGGCGGAACTCCTGGAGCATCGCCGCCGCTTTGCGCAAATTCTGATAAGTAGTTCTGCCAACCTCCCCTTGCTCATATTGCAGTCTTCGCTCCTCTGTAAGCTGGGATATAAGTTTGTCTGAGTAACTTTCTGTACCAGAATCATAGTGCTTTTTCAAAATGACGGCTAATCCCTCTTCCGTGTAATGGCGAACCGTATTTTCCGAAAGGCCAAGTTGTTCCATACGCTTGTTGACCATCCAGACAAGCACATAAATATTTTCCGATTCGGCAAACTGTTTCGCCGTCGGTGCGTCGTGTTGGATGATTTGCTTTGGACGATTCCATACAGGGTCCCATGGTTGAAGGTCAGGCAAATCAATAGAATTCATTGTAGCACATTGTTTCAGAAGCTCACAACTCCTGCGGACAAGTCCCCATTTCCATTGTGAGATATCTCCTTGGTCCAAAAGCACGCGTTGCTCCAGCAAAAAATTATCGAGCATTTCTGCTGTAGCATATAGTATGCCTTTTGTGTGAAAATGTCGAAGTATGCTGCCAAAGCCTGTATGAGTATAGTCGTATATGCTTCCATCACTCATCCCCGCATTGGTTAACAACTCCAGGGCACGCTGTGCAGTTGCGTCTAATTCAATCAGTTCCATAGGCCCTCCTTATATTTTGTGGTGTCAGACGGTTGTCTGCATGTCCACATTATATAAAATGAGGCCCGCTTTGTTATTCCGAAGTTTTTGCGGAGAATCCTTGTTTTACAAGACTCTATGCAATGACTTCGGAATAACTATTTTCTCGGCATAATCCTGACAGGGAGAGCCGCCGCAGATGATATCCACCGGCGGCAGCTTTGCTCCGTCAAGCTTTGTAATGTCGCCCACATGAACCATATCGGGAAATCGAAGCCGCGTCACTTGAATCGGAAAGGCTTCGATCTCACTGGCCCACACAGGTACGATGCCGTTGTGAACCGCAGCCAGGGGAAAACCGCCAATCCCGTCAAACAAGCTGCCCATTGTCAGCATCTTCATTTAGCTACCGCCTGAACAACGGTCCTTGTGGTATTGACCGCAGCCTGAGCGGTATAGACTGCAGACATGATATTGGCTCTTGTGGTGGTATCCAGACCAAAGGCGCCGGCAATACGGGGGATCTCGCCGGCGGACAGCATCAGGCCGAGGCCAAGCAGCGCATGGTCCTTGAATACCATGAGACCGGCGATGAGAATGGTGGATTGCAGGAAAGCGGTCAGGCACAATCCGATGATCTGCTTGCACCATTGGATGAAACCATCCGTATAACCGCGTGGGACGCTGAACATATAGAGACTGCCCACTGCAATTTGAATGAGCAGAATGCCGCCGCGCTTTAGGTTTGCGAAGAAGACCTTTATCACGGCGTAGGCCATCAGAATGATGCAGAATAAAAGCATGATTGGGCTGGTGATGGAAGCAAAGCCGAAGTATGAGCCGGTGGTCATTCCAGTCAGCGAATCAATGCCGCTGAGTGAATCCACAATCTCGGTTGCCGCCTCACCGATGGAGGTGCCATACCCTGTGATCCCCGCGGTGAGGCTTGCCTGCAATGTGACGGAAAGCTCATAGAGCCGAATCGGCACAACCGTAAACAGGCTTACCGCCATAAAGCCCTTGATGGCACACAGAGCGGTTTCTTTGAGGTTCCCTCTGCCGGAGGAATACTCGATGCCGCACTCAAAACAGGCCACAACGAGACCGGTCACATAGAGCGCCCAGGCCAGATAAGAGAAAAACAGTACAATGCTCTGCACCCAGCTCAGTTCGAACAACTCGACGCCCATGTTGCCCATCTCGGCGAAAAAGTTTCCGAGAAAGCCCATGACCTGTCCGTAGATCCAATCCACGATTTGACCGAGGATGGTGTCGGCAACAAAATCCCAAATAAACAATGGTTCGTTCACCTCTTTTCGGGGTGAGGCCGCACCAACTGCTTGGGATAAAAGGCCAGGGGCCGTACAGCTGGTACGACCCCTGGGTCAGTTCTTTACATGGTCTGCTGCCACTGGGGGGCAGCGGTTTGGGCTTGCTCCTGAAACACCTCCAGATAATCCGATACTGCGTCTGTGAGCTGCTGGTAGTCCTGACTGTTGGGATGGTAGACATACCAATCCGCTTTCCCGTAGTCATCCCAGATGTAGGGATTGATCCCATTGCGGAAGTTCGGGTTGCCGGTTTGCTTTTTCCCGAGGATGTCGGAAAGATTCAGAAACAGCACATCCACCTGGCCTTCGTTCCGATTCAGAATGGAAACGCGAAGGGCATGGTATTGATTTGCAACAATCCCCGTGACGAACTGGATCTTTGCCCGATTCAACTCATCGAGACGCACATAGCAGGCCCGGCCTACATAGGTGGCGTCCGGATACTTTGGGGCAACGATCTTGTGAAGCTCTTGCTCGAAAAAGTTCATATACCCTCCTTAGATGCCGATGATGCTCCAGAGATACATGGGCGCAGTGAGGGTAAACACGAGGCAGGCAAACAGGATGGCGGGAGCCGCCCACTCGAACTGGCCGGACTTTCTGTACTCAAAATAGGCGGTGCCCAGCTTGGCGAAGAAGAATACGGCAAGGATCAGGTCGATGGCGGGAAACACCACATTGTCTACCACCGACTTGATCTGAGTGGATGCGGTGGACCAGGTGCTCTCGACGGCGCCGGCCACATCTCCGGTACCGGCGGCGAAAGCTGTGGTCGCCATCAGGCAGGTAATTGCCAAGACCACGACAAGCATAACGATCAGGCGCTTATAGTTGAATTTACGCATAGATTTCCTCCATTGTGTTATTAAGTTGTGGGGGCGATATGCCAGTCCTCCCAGAGATCGCCGGAAATCCGGAGGGAGTCCGTCAGGTTAAGCGACAGCATTCCTGCGGGCGTCCAGCAGTCCAGGAGCCAGGTGTACGGCGTATAGCTTCCATCGGGATACCATATCGGTGTGAAATGGGTCGGACGATTATAGGTGCTGTATGGATTGTCCTTGAAAGTGAAGGTGGAGCGTTTGCCGCTGATGCTTCGATCCAGGAGCCTCCAAAAGCCCTCGTAGTTGAACTCCGGGAAATAGGTCACCGCATTCTGAGCCGCAGTAACTGCGGCGCTCTGTGTGGTGCTGACGCTGGCCGTAACGCTCTGCTGGATGCCGTATCCGCTCTTGAGCGTAGAGGAAGATGCCGTGGGCGACAGGCTGTCCGGCGTGATGACCATGGTTGCCGTCAGGCTGGCTGTGTAGGCGTTATAATCAAATTCCCACCAGCCCTGATCCTCCCACCAGCCGTTGTCCACCCAGTGGTACCAACGGTCCGTGTGGGATTTGCCCTCGCTATCCGTCCACCGATCCGTGTGCCAGCACTTCTCCCAGTTTTCAACCCACACCCAATTCTCCTGCCACCAGGGAGACCAGATGCCCCAGGAGGCGGAGGACACTTCTTCTTTCTCTGGGATATCCACGAGGGTGAAGGTGTCGTTTCGGTCATCGGCCACGGGATTGGGCGGGTCGTTGCCGTCCAAATCCACAATGTTGGCGGTGATGGTGCTTTGCGCCGTGCCTCCGCCCAGCACCCTGACCTGAATGGTGCAAACACAGGGTTCATCGGGGGTATGCCACTTCACCCAGACCAGCTGGCTGTCGCCGTCCGGATAGTACACATTGCTGATGGTATAGGTGCTGCCTTCGATCACAAACTGCACGGTGACCGGGTTGTCCGGGTCTGACTGTCCGCCGGATACCTCCACCGAGGTAATGACATCGGTGTCCACCCGGTATTCGTAGTCAAACTCATCCACCTCCGGTTCCTCCACCTCATCGTTGAAGCGGACGATGCCGATCCCCAGCGAGGAGATGATCTGCTCGTTGCTGACCTTGCTTGTGGTGCTGCCTGACCACGCAGGATACCCGAGGTCGGCTTCCTCCAAAAAGATAGCGAGCGGGAGATTTTGGTGGGTCAGCGACCCCATCCAGTAGCGGAGATTTCCGTCAACGACCTGGTCATAGAGTGCGGCTTCCGTGGCTGTCATAGCGTAGTTGGCACCGTTATAGACCAGATACGCAATCGGCTCGATGACGATTTTATAATCGCCGCAGATCAGCGTATCGAAGTCCATCCCCACATATCCAGCGATGGCTCGGATGACCTGTTCATCAGTGAAGTAGCTGCGGATGGCATCAATACTGGCCGGATAGCTGCCGGAGGAGATGATGCGGGGCAGGCTCTGCGAGGGATTAATGTAGCTGTAGTTTCCCACTACCGGAGAGAGACTCCGTCCGGCGTTATAGGACAGCTTGCTGACTTTGCCAAAATGAATAACGCCCGATGCGGGTGTTTTGTTGGTCAGATCGATCACATTGCCCACTACGGCGTGGCTGTCCACATTGATTACGGATACACGGACGCCATCCATGCCGGGATTCCAATAGCTTGTAGATGTTCCGCTGCCCATGTTGCCGCCACCGCCATCGATGTTTTCATCTCCGGTTGCGTAGGCAGGTACAGAGATGGACAGCATCAGGACAGCGGAGAGAATAAGAGCAAGGATTCGCTTCACAGGTGCTCTCCTTTCCGATTTTTTCAAATAGAAACGGCGCAGTCACTTCCGACTGCGCCGTTATTGCGGATGAGGGGGTCAATTACCGCCGCCCATCTCGCCGATCTTATTTCCGTTTTCATACATACTGTTGTCCTGAACGCCGGTGTTCTCACCGCTGTTTTCCACATAGCCGAAGCCGGGTACATAGACCTGACCGGAGCTGTTGGTGCTTCCCGCGGCAGGCTCCGTTTCGGTGGGAGTCACTGTGGGAGTTTCCTCATAGGTGGGCGGCGCCTCATCCTCGGTCTTGCGCTCCTCCTCCGGCACATCCGTTCCGTCGTGGGCATCCGGCAGCGTGGTGGTGCCGGAGGGTGCTTCCGGTTTTTCGGGGGATTCAGGCTTTACAGGATCTGCCTGGATGGTCTGCTCCAGGCCGCTGGAGTCTGCACCCTGGGCGGGATCGGTTTCGGATGCGTCCGGCGTTTCCATCTGGACATCCAGATCAGTCTGGCTGTTATTGTCGATATCCACATTGGGATCACCGCTCTGGGTGGGATCATCGGAAACCACACCGGAAGAAATATTGGCATTACCGCCGAACCGGACGGCGATCCCAACGGCTGCCGCAATGCAGAGCAGGCAGCAGACGGCGATGAGGATGATCCTCTTTGTCTTGTCTGTCATGGTGTATGCCTCCTTGGTGTATTTCTTGTTAATGGGACAATACCACATTTTCCTGTGGAAGTCTATTGAAAAGACCGGATGGATCAGAAGAGAGGCACATATTTGGCCTCTGTGTGCAAAGTCATGCTGGCGGCGGGCAAAAGATTCCCCAGAAACCGGACAGGCACCTCCAGATGGATCTCCACCAGCGCGGTATAGCCCTCGCTCTGGCCGGAACCGAGACTGTTATTTTCCAGAACCACGGACAGGTCGGAGATGGTATATTCCACCTCACCGTCCGAAATTTTCTGATACCCGCCCGCCGTATTTTCCAGGCCGAGCGTTTCAGAGAGCTGGCCGTACACATCGCCGGTATCGATGCTCTCATCCCAGCGGCCTGTACCGTCCGGATACCAGCCCGCGGCGTATCCCTCACGGACGGCGTGGTACACATCGTCGTAGTTGTCATTGACGGTGGAAATGACCGCCTGCTGCGCGGCCTCCTTTACGCCTTGGGCAATGATCCACAGCCGGCTGAATTCGGCAATGGCGCAGAACAGCATCAGCAATACCAGCACAATGGCAAGGATCATGGGGGTGCCCTCGCCGGAGCGACGGCGAAAGATCGGTTTTCTCACTTCCAATACACCTCCGACTTGCCTGTAGCGGAAGCCGTCAGCGTGATCGGGAACGAGCCAAATCCTCCGAACAGGCCGATATCCGTTTCCAGCGTCAGCGTCACGGTGACCTCGTCATTGAGCTGGATGCGTCCGGTGGTGGACCACCGAATGTCGGGGTCAAGCCCGGTGCTGTCGGTAAGCGCCGCCGCCCGGCGGGTGGTCTCCGTGCCAACCCGGCCGGCGATCTCCGCCTCGCGCACCAGCTCCACCGCATAGGTGTCCAGCTGCTGTTTGGTGATGTAGACCGGGAGCACACGAACCACCAGCGCGAGCACCAGCATGGCGCACACCACCAGGACGCATACATCGATATAGCCTTCGCCGGAGCGCCGTTTCAGTATTTTTTTCATGGCGACCTCCTTTAGAACAGGCTTCCCAGAGAATTGACGATCTGGTACACGATGATGACGATGTAGGTCATCATGAAGCACATGAGCATGATGAAGCTGAACACCCGGATCTTGGGTGGGATCTTGGCGGCCTTGGCTTTGAGCCGCTGCAGTTCCTGCGCTTTCAGATCGTGGGAGAGCATCTGAAAATACATCCTGCCATCGTCGCCACGCAGAATGCCGATGAGGCCGCGGACGATGTCCGAAATGATGGCAGAGCCCATTCTGGCTTCAAATCGGATGAGCGCTGCCTCATAGGAGGAGGACCGCATATCCGCTGTCAGCACATCCAGCTCCCGACCAAAGTCCGGTCCGGCGTGTTTCTTGTAGTTTTCCAGAATCCGCAGGACATCCCGGCTGGCAGCCAGCTCCTGATGGATGGTGGCGACGAACCGGGGCAGCTCGCCCTCGATCAGCTCCATTCTGGCCTTGACCAGCTCATCCGCCCGACGGCTCTCCTTGAACCAGGTCAGCACGGCCAGCACCACGATGAGGGGGCTCAGGATGGGCAGGATCAGCAGGCACGGGATGATGCCGAGCAGGATGAGGCAGGGCTTCAGGATCGAATAAGCCGTGTAGACCTGGGGCGTCATATCCAACCCTGCCGCCGTGAGCTTGCTCTCCAGCCGGCGGTATTTGTATTCGTCCATTCGGATCAGCGGCGCCAGCTTCAGCGCCCAGCCGAGGATCAGCGCCTCCAGAGCTTTGACCAGGCTCCGCTCCCGCCGTCCGGCAGAGATGAGTGCCCGTTCCGTGGCCAGTCTGGGAATCTTCAGAAGGTCGGCGAGGACGAAATACAGTCCGGCGGCCAGCGCGGTCCCGAACAGGAATAAAAGTACGCCCATTTCCTCACCTCCGATACTCAATAGGCTGGGTCAGCTTCACCACGAAGGCAAAGGACACGAATACGGCTGCGATGCAGATGGCAATGATCATTTGGCCGGGAACGGTGTCTACCAGGGTGTGGTACCAATCGGTGTTGATAAACCGCACCAGCGGGATATTGATCAGCACCAGGATCGCCATGGTGACGAACTCCTTGCGGGGGCCGAAGACCAGATTTTCCAGCTCTCCGTTGACCACTCTCATATCCGACAGCTTGCTGACAATGGGAGTCAGGGTGCTTTTCAGGCTGCGGTCTGTCTGGCACGCCATCACCGCTTCGCACCACTCCTGCCACACCTCATTGTCGATGGCGTATTTCAGGTCGTGAAGTGCGGCGTCCATGTCCGGGTCAATGTGCTTGATGCGGGTCAGAAACCGCTGGAACACCTCCTGCACCGGGTGGTGCAGGTATCGGACATTTTCCTCCACCGCCTGCTGGAAGTTTTCCGTGCGCAGATAGGCGGTGGTGATGACCGATAGCGCCGTTTCCAGCTCTGCGGCCACATCCTTTTTGAAACTGCCGGCTGTCAGCTTGACATACCAGAACGGTGCCAGCATAAATCCGACGGCCAGCACAGGGACAAGGAAGGCATTTCCGGCAAGAATGGCGATGCAGGCGCCCAGGGCAAACAGCACCAGGGAGGCCATGCACACCATGGGAAACTTCCCCTCACGCCCGGATGCGGTCAGCACCGCCTGGGCTTCCGTGATCTCCCGGCGGAAGAAGCCAGCCTTTTTTCGCTTGGTCGTCTCGTTGATATCCGCCCGGATGCTGCCGGGGGCGGCAGTCAGCCGGGAGAAGATGCTGTCGCTCATTTCTGCAGGGGAGATCCCCAGCACCATAAAAAGCCCGGCGATCATGCCGATGCAGGCGATCAGTTGGATCATTGTCATGCAGTTTCCTCCTTTCTCTGGATGAACTGCTCCAGCTCACCGCGGGGCATACCGTTCTCAATAAAGCGGCGCTGCAGGCTCTCGGACATCTCCTCGCACTTCTGGTGGTGTCCCTCAATGATGAACCGGTCGCCCTCCAGACGGTTTTCGGTGATGTTGTACTCGTAGAGCTTGTGAAGCCGTCGGCTCCCATCCGGCAGGATCTCGCACTCGGAGATGTTGGTGATGCGGCGCTCCTTGTTCTCCAGCTGGCGGCAGTAGACCACAATGGGATATGCCTCGGTGACATAGCCCATGAGCGTATCGTCAGGGGTGTCCACGGCCCGCTTGCACAGGGATACCATGCGGCGATAGGTGCCCTCGCTGGAGCTGGAGTGGATGGTGGTGAGAACGGCCACGCCCACGCGGGCGGCCTCCTGGGCAGCATTAGCCTCCGGGCCTCGCATCTCGCCCACGGCGATGATGTCGGGATTGAAGCGAAGGGCGATGTCCAGTAGTGCAATCTGGTCGATGCGCTGCCGCTCGTTCTCGCTGTCGCGGGTCTGGGTGTGGACGACGGAGTTGACCACCCTGCCGTTCTGCTCCCGGATGAGCTGAAGCTCACGGGAGCCGTCCTCGATGGTGAAGATCCGCTTGCGGTCAGGGATGGTGGACAAGAGCCAGCCCGCCACGGTAGTCTTGCCGGAGCTGGTCGCGCCTGCCACACAGATGGAGACGCCGTAGCGCAGGCAGGCGGACAGGAAATCCAGCATTTCCTCCGTGGCGGTGCCGCTGCCCACAAAGTCCTCCTTAGTCAGATTCTTGGGGTTGACGATTCGGATGGAAGCCGCGACGCCCGCGTCCTCGTCCAGCACCGGGGTCTTGATGACCGAGACACGGATGTTTTTGGCCAGACGGGAGGTAATGATGGGACTGGCGTTGTCCAGCACCTTGCCGGAGTTCTGGAGCATACGGCGGATGACATTGGCCGCGTGGTCCGGCGAGTCGAAGTGTTCCTCCAGCTTGACGGTGCGGCCGTCGGAATACTGGATCTCAATGTCGCGCCAGGAATTGATGTCGATCTCCTCGATGCCTTCGGCGAAGATGTACTTGGTCAGAAACCCATACTCGGCCATCTCCGTATAAAGAGCGTCCACCAGCTCGCTCTGGCTCATGCCGTCCACCGCCATGCGATTGTCCTGCAAATAGCGGGCGATCCGGCGCTTCATCTGCTCCTTGGCCTCGTCGCCGTTCTCCGTGATCAGGGTGGCATAGGTACCGGAGAGGTAGGACTGTACCTGACTGAGAACCTTCGCGAAGGGTATCCCCTCGGCCTGGGGAGCAAAGAAGACATCGCTCGCCTTGGGGGCGACCTTGGTTTCTGCAAAAATAGTCCTTCCGGTATTTTCCTCGAAGGAGATGTCATGCACCTCGGCCTGCTCCTGCCTGGCCTCCGCCGGGGCGGCGGCCGGGGCCGCAGCAAATAAGGAATTGCTTCTTCTGTCGCCAAGCATCAGAACACCTCCTTCCACGGCGCACGCATTTTCTGCGGAAAATGCTGGCTCACTTTGTTCGCGGTGCGCCTCCAAAGGGGGACCAGTCCCCCTTTGGGGAACCCCCAGCTCTCCGAGAGGGACGAGAGATTCTTTGTTCCCATCCTTTAGAACACCTCCTTGCAAATCCTCTCGATTTCCTTACGGAACGCCTTGCTGTCTTCCATGGAGAGATCGTTCAGAAGCGTGCCCTCCAGATACTGCTCCTCCAGCTCCTGGGAGTGCGGGAGCTGGAAAGCGACGCTCCCAAGTACCTGACCGATGCGGTCCGCCGCCTGGAGGGGCTTGATGTTGGACGCCGCCTTATACTGCTTGTCCTCATCCCAGTGCAGTTCCCGAAGGAGCGGGAGCTGGCTGGACAGGTAGCCAATGGATTTCAGGTCGCAGTTGGCCAGCCGGAGGACGCTGTCGGCCTCCATGAGCGCCACGGCGGAGAGGATGTCATTGGCAATATAGCTGGAGCAGTCGATGACCACATAGGGGGCGATCTCACGCAGGCTGCGGATGAGTTCCTCCGCCTGCTGCTTGGTGCAGGCTGCGTAGGTATACTCGTTTTCCCCCTTGCGCAGCCCCAGCATGGTCAGGTAGGACAGCTTCTTGTGGGTGGTCAGGTTGTGCTTGATGAGATTCACGGAGATCCGCTGGGCGGCGAAGATGCTGCCCAGGGATTTGTCGCACTCCAGTTCAGAGGGCGGGCAGATGCAGGGCATCATAGGGGCGGTCATATCGCAGAGCAGAAGCGCCACATTTTTCTTCTGGGAGGCCAGATGCTTTGCGATCTTTACCGCAGTCACGGTTTTGCCGCAGCCGGGGCTTCCCCAGACGGCCAGGACTCCGCCGCCGGATTCCTCGATGATTTCAACCTCCTCCGGCTCTGTGCTGCGGTGAAACAGGCTTCCTTTCATGAAGTTCATTCCGCAGCCGCCTCGCTCTCTGCGGCAGAATCGGCGCCCTCGCTTTCCCCGGTTTCGGTATTCTCAGTTGCCTCGGCAGTCTCCTCGGCTTCCGGCTCGGCGTACAGCTCCTCGATCAGAGCGTCCTGCGCCTCAATGAATGCGGAGGCATTCTCAGGCGTCCCACGATAAACCAGCGCCAGATGCAGCTCGCTTTCCTGTTCCAGCCCCGCCAGCACCTTGGCCTGCTCGGTGGTCACCAGCAGGGTGACGGTGGAGGGCAGCTCTTTTTCATCCTCAACCGCCTCGCCGGTGTTGGCGTCGTAACCAGAGGAGGCGGTAACGGAGATGACCTCTACATACTGCAGCTCGGGCGGGATCACGGTTTCGCCCATGCCCTGATAGTCGGCCACGAGGACGGAAACGATATCGCCGCTCTCCAGTTTGCCGGAAAGGCCGGTGGCAAAGCTCTTGATGGTGACAGAGATGGCCTGTTTGGTGCCGTCCAGATTGTAGAGATAGGCATTTTCAGCGGCAGGCTCGTTGGAGAGCTTGCTGGCCAGAATGTAATCGCCCACCTTCAGGTCGGCGGTGGCATATTTGCCGACGACCTCGTCTTTTTCTGTCATGATGCCGGACGGCAGGTTATAGGCGCCCACCTCCACAGTCTGTACCATCTCAGCGGTAATCTCGTCGCCCTCCTTGATGTCGGCGGTGACGCGGACGATCTCAGCCTTCTCGCTGGCGCTGCGGCTGAACAGGGGCGTCACTCCGAAGCAGATGACGAGCGCCAGGAGGATACACAGCACACCGATCACGGTGCGGTTACGGAAAATCTTCATATAAGCCTCCTTATAAGAAATATGCGGGAATGAATCCTGCGGCAATGAACGGGACCAGTGGGCAGGTGAACCGGGTGGGGCGGTGGGAGAGCTTCAGAACAAGACTTTTTCCCAGCACAAACAGGGCGTAGCAAAAGGCGAACAGCGTAAGCCCCGCGAGAGTGCGGAAAAGGCCCAGCACAAACCCCGCTGACGCCGCAAGCACCGTATCCCCGGCCCCGTTTTTCCCAAAGCCCGCCCCCAGATAGAAGGGCAGCCCTCCCGCAAGCGCCCCCAAAAAGGAGGCGGGGCTGATGGTGATCAGCCCCGCCAGCACGAGCGCCACACAGACCCGGTCATCCACCAGGCGGTGTCGGACATCATAGATCGAAGCGCCCATCAGGCAGCCGCAGAAGACCAGCGCCTGCGCCCAGTGCATCAGCCGGCGTAGTCGAACATCTCCTGAATACGCTCCGTTACAGTAGGCATGACAGTATCATTCAGGACCGCGTACAGGCCGGCCAGCACCAGGGCGCCCAGAACGACGGCAATCAGCACTTTGACAGCGGTATCGATATAGCCCTCGCCGGCGTTGCCGCAGACGGCGCGGCGGTGGAAGGCGGCGATGGAGGTCTGGCAGTTGATGGCGGCGGACTTGGCGGACTTGGCGATATTCTTGAACAGCTTCTTCATAAGGACATTCCTCCTGTAAGTAAAAATGATTTTTGGTAGTTTGTTGGCTGGAAAGAGATCATGAGATGCGTTTGGGGAGGCCCCCGGCCTCGGCTGGGCAAAGGAAAATCCGGGCGGCTTATATCCTCCCAGACTACATAGTCATTTCGTGGCATTCGTTCTGCTCCTGACGCTGGTCGAACTGGATGGGACGGAATCCCACGCGGTCACAGTAGAAGAACTCGCTGCCGGAATCATCGTACAGCTCCACCACATCGGACAGAGCCATCCGGTAGCCCTGATATCCGGGAGGCGGGCTGTCCCGGCAGATGGCGTAGATCTGCTCCAAATCGTTGGTACCCAGATCGCCGTCAAAGACCTGCGTATAATTGTCTGCGTCCGGTTCTCCGAACCGCTTTATCAGATCCTCATATCCGATAAAGCGCATGGTGACATCCACGCCTTTCCGGAGCTGCCAGATGCGGCAGCCTTTTTGCCGCTGTCCCAGCTCCTCGCCGGGCACCTCTCCGGCTGCAAGGCGGTCAAATACGCCTTCCTTCCACTGAGGCGTCAGATTCAACCGGGCCAGGTAGCGGGACAGCTCATCCGTCTGGAACATCTCGTCCACAACAGCGGCGTCATCCTTCACATAGCCCACCGTGTTGCCATAGAAGATCAGGCGGTTTCGATTGTCTATTGTGAAGCGGACCAAAATCACATCACCTCCCTTCAGGGCGAGTGGCTCACATCTGCTGGCTCATGGCCTGGTCGGGAGCGGCGCCTTTCTGCTCCTGCTGCTCCTGGAGCTTCTGCTCGTAGGCGTCGTTGACGGCATCCACCAGAGCGTTCCGGGCCTCTGCGGTGATGGCATGGAAGGTGTCGTTGTACTTGGTCTCACCGTTTTTCTTATAGGAGTCCTGGGGCATGAAGATGAAACGGCCCTTGTCCGACTCGATGATCCGGATGCCGTGGACGGCAAAGGCGCCGCCGATAGTGGCGCTGGCAAAGGCTTTGGTCTTAAAATCTCCGTCCATCAGGCGGTCGATCCGTGCCTCTACCTGGGGCGTTGTGGCTTCCTGCTGTTTCTTCTTGGCTGTCGCCATGGTAATCAAGCTCCTTTCACTCACATGGTTGGGGTGGTCATATCGGGAGATTCGGCGGGATCTTTCTGCCGGATCTGCTTCAGGCTCTCTCTGGCCCAGTCGGGCAGATGCTCCTCCCGGAGAATGCCGATGAAGTCGCTGCGGTTCCACCGGGTCTGCTCTCCGTCGCCGAGGCAGGTGGCGTATACCGCTCTGCCCGCGGCGTTGGGGGCGCAGCCGAAGCCGCCGGTCGCCAGCCAGAGCTGATTCTCCGGCGCCCAATAGGACTCCTTCAGCGTGAACGGACTCATGACCAGCACCTTGCCCTCCAGCTCATGCCCGGTCATATCGTCACAGTGGGAGCGCGTAAACATCCCAAGCGCATCCTGGGCCTCCCGAAACTCATTTACGAAAATGTCCAGAACACCGGTGTGACTTTCCACCATGAACTCATAGTTGCGGTCGCTGCGGGGGATGAAGGTCGCGGCGGCCCATTCCTTGTTCCGGCGGCTGAAGCGTCCATCCTCCGGCTTCAGCTGAATGGTGGCGGCCAGCACCCATCCCAC
>OHSP01000293.1_pt1 | contig 30240 bp, 28 predicted proteins | sample 1578711 | NCBI WGS metagenome assembly OHSP01 (sample SAMEA3879584, study PRJEB24766) | human gut metagenome | biome: human-associated habitat; feature: feces | place: USA | collected 1985/1987
ATGTTGGCGCGGTGCCTGCTTTTGCCGCGTTAATTTGGTCAATCATTATATTTCGCCGCTGGCCAGTGACACTCGAAGAACAGACGCAATAGTTGAAAGGCCCATTCGGGCCTTTTTTAATGGTACGTTTTAATGATTTCCAGGATGCCGTTAATAATAAACTGCACACCCATACATACCAGCAGGAATCCCATCAGACGGGAGATCGCTTCAATGCCCCCCTTACCCACCAGCCGCATAATTGCGCCAGAGCTGCGTAGACTTCCCCACAAAATAACCGCCACCAGGAAAAAGATCAGCGGCGGCGCAACCATCAGTACCCAATCAGCGAAGGTTGAACTCTGACGCACTGTGGACGCCGAGCTAATAATCATTGCAATGGTTCCCGGACCGGCGGTACTTGGCATTGCCAGTGGTACAAAGGCAATATTGGCACTGGGTTCATCTTCCAGCTCTTCCGACTTGCTTTTCGCCTCCGGTGAATCAATCGCTTTCTGTTGCGGAAAAAGCATCCGAAAACCGATAAACGCGACGATTAAGCCGCCTGCAATTCGCAGACCGGGAATCGAAATGCCAAATGTATCCATCACCAGTTGCCCGGCGTAATACGCCACCATCATGATGGCAAAGACGTACACCGAGGCCATCAACGACTGACGATTACGTTCGGCACTGTTCATGTTGCCTGCCAGGCCAAGAAATAACGCGACAGTTGTTAATGGGTTAGCTAACGGTAGTAACACCACCAGCCCCAGGCCAATTGCTTTAAATAAATCTAACATTGGTGGTTGTTATCCTGTGTATCTGGGTTATCAGCGAAAAGTATAAGGGGTAAACAACGATAAAGTGTCACTCTTTAGCTAGCCTTGCATCGCATTGACCAAAACTTGAACCGATTTAGCAAAACGTGGCATCGGTCAATTCATTCATTTGACTTATACTTGCCTGGGCAATATTATCCCCTGCAACTAATTACTTGCCAGGGCAACTAATGTGAAAAGTACCAGCGATCTGTTCAATGAAATTATTCCATTGGGTCGCTTAATCCATATGGTTAATCAGAAGAAAGATCGCCTGCTTAACGAGTATCTGTCTCCGCTGGATATTACCGCGGCACAGTTTAAGGTGCTCTGCTCTATCCGCTGCGCGGCGTGTATTACTCCGGTTGAACTGAAAAGAGTGTTATCGGTCGACCTGGGGGCGCTGACCCGTATGCTGGATCGCCTGGTCTGTAAAGGCTGGGTGGAAAGGTTGCCGAACCCGAATGACAAGCGCGGCGTACTGGTAAAACTTACCACCAGCGGCGCGGCAATATGTGAACAATGCCATCAATTAGTTGGCCAGGACCTGCATCAAGAATTAACAAAAAACCTGACGGCGGACGAAGTGGCAACACTTGAGCATTTGCTTAAGAAAGTCCTGCCGTAAACAAAAAAAGAGGTATGACGATGTCCAGACGCAATACTGACGCTATTACCATTCATAGCATTTTGGACTGGATCGAGGACAACCTGGAATCGCCACTGTCACTGGAGAAAGTGTCAGAGCGTTCGGGTTACTCTAAATGGCACCTGCAACGGATGTTTAAAAAAGAAACCGGTCATTCATTAGGCCAATACATCCGCAGCCGTAAGATGACGGAAATCGCGCAAAAGCTGAAGGAAAGTAACGAGCCGATACTCTATCTGGCAGAACGATATGGCTTCGAGTCGCAACAAACTCTGACCCGAACCTTCAAAAATTACTTTGATGTTCCGCCACATAAATACCGGATGACCAATATGCAGGGCGAATCGCGCTTTTTACATCCATTAAATCATTACAACAGCTAGTTGATAACGTGACAACGTCACTGAGGCAATCATGAAACCACTTTTATCCGCAATAGCAGCTGCGTTTATTCTCTTTTCCACGCAGGGCATTGCGGAACAAACCACGCAGCCGGTTGTTACTTCCTGTGCCAATGTCGTGGTTGTTCCCCCATCGCAGGAACAACCACCGTTTGATTTAAATCACATGGGTACTGGCAGTGATAAGTCGGATGCGCTCGGCGTGCCCTATTATAATCAACACGCTATGTAGTTATTGTCAGGCTCTGATCACAGAGCCTGATATCTCCGTAATATCTTCCTGAAGTCTCAAATATTTTCGCCATTGTTGGCGATGAGATCCCGATACCAGTAAAACGACGCTTTACGTATCCGTTCCAGCGTTCCCTTCCCTTCGTTGTCTTTATCGACGTAAATCATTCCGTAGCGCTTTTTCATTTCCCCTGTTCCGGCAGAAACCAGGTCAATGCAGCCCCACGGTGTGTAGCCAATTAAGTCAACACCATCTTCAACAACGGCTTTTTTCATTTCCCGAATATGGGAAGCAAAGTAATCAATGCGATAGTGATCGTTCACCGTGCCGTCAGCTTGTCTCTGGTCAACCGCACCAAATCCATTTTCGACAATAAACAGCGGCAACTGGAAATGATCCCAGAACCAGTTGAGTGAATAACGTAGCCCTGCCGGATCAATTTGCCATCCCCATTCGGATGTATCGATATAAGGGTTGCTGACCAAATCTCGTGGCTCAACATAATCCAGTTGCGGGTTATCTGGCGAAAATTGTGTCGTAAAAGACATGTAGTAGCTAAAGCCGATAAAGTCGACACAACCTCTGGCAAGAATCGCATTATCTTCTGGTGTGATATCGAGGTTGAATCCTTTCCTGGCAAAGTAATTCAGCATATGTTGCGGATAATATCCACGCGCATGAACATCAGTAAACCAGTAACGACGATGCATCGCTTTCGTGGCCATCATCATATCGTTGGGTGCACACGTCAGAGGATAGATGGGGCACATGGCGATCATACAGCCGATATTAAATTCAGGATTGATCGATTTTCCAGTCTGTACCGCCAGGGCACTGGCAACTAACTCGTAATGTACCGCCTGGTACATTATTTGTTCGCGCTCATTGATATCTTCCTCTGGCGAATACAAGATACCGGAATTAGTAAATGGACACAGGCTTTCGCTGAAATTCACCTGATTATTGATTTCGTTAAACGTCATCCAGTACTTTACTTTTTCTTTATAGCGCGTGAAGACCGTTGATGCGAAGCGGATAAAAAAGTCGATCAGTTTACGGTTTCGCCAGCCACCATATTTTGTCACCAGATGGTAAGGCATCTCAAAATGCGAAAGCGTCACCACAGGTTCCATTCCCTGCTTCAGGCATTCATCGAACAGATCATCATAAAATTTTAAACCCTCTTCATTCGGCTCCTGTTCGTCACCTTGCGGAAAGATTCGTGTCCAGGCAATGGAAGTTCGAAAGCATTTGAATCCCATCTCGGCAAATAACTGAATATCTGTTTTATAGCGATGATAAAAATCAATTGCTTCATGATTGGGATAATTAAGTCCGTCGATAACGCCTTCTGTCACTTCACGCGGCACACCGTGAGCGCCAGCAGTCATCACATCAGCGATACTGATGCCTTTTCCTCCTTCATTCCAGCCACCTTCCAACTGATGCGCGGCTACCGCGCCGCCCCATAAAAAACCTTTTTTAAATCCTGACATACACAACTCCTTAACTAAAATAGATTACCACCAGACTTCCGCCTGGATGCCGGCCATAAACTCGTCTTTGCTGTTCTCATTAAACTTAAAATTAGATAATTCGTTATCCAGAATATTGATATACGTTCCATAGAAGCGAATTTCTGGTCGTGAACCTAAAATGCTTTCACCCACTTTCAATGCATGCCAGAGTGTCGTTTTATAAGCCGATTCATTTAGTGTTACACCCTGCTGTGTTTTGTTCTGTTGCTTAAACCAGCCTAATTCAAGCCCCGTCTGATTCCATGTATTCCAGATCCAGGCCGGTCTTACTACGGTGCGAATACTGTCAAAATCACTATGAGCGCCACTTTCATAACTATAAACATCTTCGCCATGAGAATAGACAAGCGCGTTAGCCATAATAATATTGTCAGTAAGATACATCTCGCCCTGAGAGATTAAACGCCAGGCGATCCCATTGGTATGGTCACCATAGTAATAGCGACCATGCGCCATCGTGTTACTGGCATCTGAGAAACTGGCAAAACTGCTGGCATAGGAATTATTGGCAACCTGTAACGTAAATTCATTAAACGTATCGCGTTGCAGGTTTTGCCGTAAAACAGAAGTCAGCATCCAGCTATCTTTCATTTCAAAATAACTGTCGTCATTTTCATTATCTTGTTGTTGATCCGTTTTATTTGGTGCAGAATATTTAGCCATTAATGATAATGTTGCATCATCCCATAACGGGATATTGCGATAACGAACATCCACAGAATTGGTATTCATCTGACTGGTACGCGTAAAATCACGAGAGTAAACATCGACATCATCACGGCTTAAGGACATATCAAACAGTCCTACACCAAGTGCCCAGTTTTCAATCCCCACACCCGCAGCGACATCCGTGGTTAAGGTTTTCCAGTCCAGCATTTGGATCTCATATTGCGGGAGTTTATGTTTGCCTACCCAGAAGTCTGCCTCTGGCGCGAAGGGTAAAAAACCTCGCGTTGTCAGATAAATATCACTGAACTGCATGATATTTTCATTGGCACTGTCACCAAACCAGGCATCGTTATACTGCTCACCCACGTTGCCATCATAGGTAACGACCGCATTTGCCGTTTTACCGTCCTGATTATAAACACGCTGATTTAAGGTCAGGTCAAACCAACCGCTCATCTCGTTACCAAAACGTCCCAGAGAACCCGCTGCATAAGTTTGTGGTGAGCCGTGATTACCAGTACCCCAGCCTGAGCGGAAGTACCCCTGATAGCTGAACCCAATATCATCCTTTATATATTTACTGATATCTTTCAGGGTCACGCTTTCGATAGTGGTTTTGTCGCCTTTACTTTCAATAACGGCAACTTGCTGCGATCCATTTATAGTATGCGCTGCGGCAGACGAGTTCTGTTCACCGTTTTCATTTTTGATGTTATCAGCGACGGGAGATGTCGCTGATATTTCAGCAAGTGAGGCTGATTTGTATTTATTTTCCGTAATACTTTTTTGTAAGGTCGAAAGTCGGGATTTATATACCCCCAGTTCATTCTGTGTTGCTCTCAGCTCTTGTTTATTTTGCGACAATTCATTTTCAAGCAGTTCAAGGCGCTGCTCAATGGTTAATTTTGTTGCCAACGCGTTCAACGGAAACAATGCTGTAATAATAGAAAAAGACAAAAGGCTGACGTTAATCGTCTTTATATTCATGACTTATCCTTAATAGTGTAATAATTTCCTCCAGCTATCGCACTGGAGGAAAAAATCAGGCATGGAGCTCTTTTCTTAATGAAATAATTTCCTTGGCTAAATCCTGGCATAATATTGCATTCATCAAATGATCCTGTGCATGAACCAGAATTAAATTAACTTCTATTTTGCCACAACCTTCATCCTGACTAATTAACGCGGTCTGAATCTTATGTGCCTGAAGACAGGCTAATTCCGAACTGGCCATTAGCTGAGTTGCGCCCTGCCAGTCTTTTTGCCCGGCACAACGTATGGCTTCCATCGCATCAGAACGTGCCTGTCCCGCGTTGATCAGTAACTCCATAACAAGTTCTTCATCTGCAAACATCAACATCTCCTTCCTGTGTAAATGGGATTATCCGTTAGTTGTTAAGTTATTGACCTTGTTGGCGGCAATAACAAAAGGTAAATAGATCATTGTCGCCACACCTAAACATAAAAAACCCACCAGTAACGCCAGCCAGTTTCCCCCGGTTCCGAGGAAAGCAATTAAAGGTCCGGGCGTAGTCCAGGGCACGGCATAAGCAACCGGTGGAATAATTTCCATCGAAACAAAGAAGTAACCAATGGCACAGTTAACAATGGGAACCAGAATAAACGGCACCATCATGATGGGGTTAAGTACAATAGGAAGGCCGAACATTATCGGTTCATTGATATTGAAAATACCGGGGATAAACGACATTTTTGCCAGATCACGGTATTCCGCACGCTTAGACGCGATAAAAATAGCCAACAATAACCCCAACGTCATACCTGAACCGCCGCAGTTGGCGAATGCATCATTAATAGAAGTCCAGGTAATCGGATATGGCGCGCCCCAGGTAGTGCCGTGTTGAGCGGCCCAGGAGAGATTCTCCAGATTAGCCTCAGAAAAAACAGTTTCTCGAATTGCCGAGGTGGTATTAGGTCCGTGGATCCCCAGCACCCACAGGAAATTACCCACAGCCCCCAGGATAATTACCGCAAAGATATTCGTTCCCATATGTTTGAGCGGCGTCTGGATTAATTTGTAAATGAGATCGTTTAATCCTGCCGGGGATATCAGTGTCAGGCAATAATTAAGTGCGGAAAAGAACACCATGACAAAAAATATTGGCAATAAAACTTTAAATGAACGCGATACCGCAGGAGGTACAGCTGCCGGCATCGTTATGGTGATTTTTGGGTTTCGAGCTAAGCGACAAAATATTTCACTGGTGATTAATGCAACGATAACAGCAACAAACAACCCCTGTGCGCCGAGATATTTGGTCGTCAGGAATGCTTGCCCATCTATCATCTGATATGGCGTATAAACAATAAAAAATGCTCCTATTGCCGTTAATCCGCATAAAAGATCATCTTGCTCATAGCTAATCGCCATATTTCTGGCGACCAGGAAAGCAATCATAATTGACATGATATTTACAGAACCATTCATTACCGGAGTAAAAATAGCTTGTGCTTTTTCAAGGTTGGGGAAAACGCGGTTCAGATGCAGCAGCCCGGCAATAAAGCCGTCGGGCGATAATATGGCAAAGTTAATTAATATAATTAATGAGCTTGCCATGATAATTGGAAACGTAAAAACGAATCCATCTCTCACCGCTGCAACATGTTTTTGTGAGTTTAACTTGATAGCAACTGGAACAAGAAAACGTTCCATTCCACGTTCGAATGAGGTCATTAATCCCATTTTTTTATACCTGTTGTTCTGGATATTTATACATCCCAATAAAGCATGTATGCCATATCCATTTTATGATGTGTGAAAAGTTAGTTCAGGTAATAGTTTAATAATATTAGATTCTTACTCTTGCAGTAGTTTCATCGCAAATTCAAGAACTGCCTGTCCGTTCATGGTGCCATAGTCTTTCATCTCGATAACAGCTACAGGCATTTTCCCCTGTGCAACAGCTTCAATCTCTGGTTTCTGAAAGCGAACTTGCGGGCCAAGTAAAACAACGTCAACTTCGTTATTTTTAATTTTCCCTTTAGCCTCTGCAATCGCCAATGCGGAAATATTAACTTCAAGTGAAATAGCGTTAGCATGATCAATCATACGTTTAACCAGCATACTGGTTGACATGCCCGCAGCGCAAACTAACAATATCTTTTTCATATTTTCCCTTACTGGTATATAACAGATTACATTGTGTAAATATCATATCCCGCAGTAGCTATACGTCCTGGTACATTGATCACAGTAATACAGCACTAAAGTTGTTCAACATCAGGGTGATAATTAAACGACTCGACCATACGATAAACCAATCAGGACTCAACTCCTTGTTTTCAATGGCTCTTAAAAGGTGCAAAAGTGATTTTTCAAAAGATTGCCCGCTTACTTAAATCCGAGATCAATGGCTATTCATGGCATGTTGGTGATTTGTTGCCGTCAGAAGCTGAACTCGCTGTTCGTTATAATGTTTCGCGTAATACCCTGCGTAAGGCATTATCCTTGCTGGAAGGCGAAGGAATTATTCATAGAAAGCATGGTTCAGGAACATATATTCAAAAAAAGAATTTTGTTGCACACATTGATCACATGAACAGCTTCAGTGAAATTGCGCATAAAAGCGGCAAGGAGGCAGGAAGTCAGATTATGAAATTTGAAGTGCAGGATGCTTCTCCCCCTATTGCGACTGAGCTGAATTTAGTGACTGGTGAGCAGGTTTATTACATAAAGAGACTGCGATTCATTGAGGATAATGCAGCACAATTAGAAGAAACGTGGATGTCAGTGGCACGTTTTCCTGATTTAACCGTAGCACATATGCAAAAATCCAAATTTTCGTATATTGAGAACGAATGCGGGATCAAAATCATTGGCACCTTTGAAACTTTCTCCCCTACTTTTCCTACCCCAGAAATCGCCAGTATTTTACGGATCAGCCCACGGGATCCCATACTTAAAATTCAGACCCAGGCTGTGGACAGTAACTCTATTCCGCTGGATTATTCGTTACTTTACAGCAATATTTTCGAGTTCCAGGTAAAGTACTTTTTCCCGCGATAAAAGCAGACGCACAGAGTGCTGACATCACATTCTGTGCGTATGGTTTAGCCTCTAACCTTTACCGCTTTACGCCACCGCAAGCCAAATACATTGATATACAGCCCGGTCATAATGAGCACCGCCCCGAAAAATTGTAGACCCGTTAAGCGTTCATCCAACAATAGTGCCGCACTTGCCAGTCCTACTACGGGCACCAGTAACGATAACGGTGCAACCCGCCAGGTTTCATAGCGTCCCAGTAACGTCCCCCAGATCCCATAACCAACAATTGTCGCCACAAACGCCAGATACATCAGAGACAAGATGGTGGTCATATCGATAGTAACCAGACTGTGAATCATGGTTGCGGAACCATCGAGAATCAGCGAGGCAACAAAGAAGGGAATGATTGGGATTAAAGCGCTCCAGATTACCAGCGACATCACCGCCGGACGCGTTGAGTGCGACATGATCTTTTTATTGAAGATGTTGCCACACGCCCAACTAAATGCTGCCGCCAGGGTCAACATAAAGCCGAGCATCGCCACATGCTGACCGTTCAGACTATCTTCGATTAACACCAGTACGCCAAAAATCGCTAAGGCGATCCCCGCCAATTGTTTGCCATGCAGTCGCTCACCGAAAGTAAACGCGCCAAGCACGATAGTAAAAAACGCCTGTGCCTGTAACACCAGCGAAGCCAGTCCAGCAGGCATACCGAAGTTAATGGCACAAAAAAGAAAAGCAAACTGCGCAAAACTGATGGTTAATCCATACCCCAGCAGCAAATTCAGCGGTACTTTCGGTCGTGCGACAAAAAAGATAGCCGGAAAAGCAACCAGCATAAAGCGCAAACCGGCCAACATCAGCGGTGGCATGTTATGAAGCCCCACTTTGATGACCACAAAATTTAGCCCCCATACGACCACTACCAGTAGCGCCAACACCCCATCTTTTCGCGACATTCTACCGCCTCTGAATTTCATCTTTTGTAAGCAATCAACTTAGCTGAATTTACTTTTCTTTAACAGTTGATTCGTTAGTCACCGTTTACGACGGCATTAATGCGCAAATAAGTCGCTATACTTCGGATTTTTGCCATGCTATTTCTTTACATCTCTAAAACAAAACATAACGAAACGCACTGCCGGACAGACAAATGAACTTATCCCTACGACGCTCTACCAGCGCCCTTCTTGCCTCGTCGTTGTTATTAACCATCGGACGCGGCGCTACGCTGCCGTTTATGACCATTTACTTGAGTCGCCAGTACAGCCTGAGTGTCGATCTAATCGGTTATGCGATGACAATTGCGCTCACTATTGGCGTCGTTTTTAGCCTCGGTTTTGGTATCCTGGCGGATAAGTTCGACAAGAAACGCTATATGTTACTGGCAATTACCGCCTTCGCCAGCGGTTTTATTGCCATTCCTTTAGTGAATAACGTGACGCTGGTGGTGCTCTTTTTTGCCCTTATTAACTGCGCCTATTCCGTTTTTGCTACCGTGTTGAAAGCCTGGTTTGCCGACAATCTTTCGTCCACCAGCAAAACGAAAATCTTCTCAATCAACTACACCATGCTCAACATTGGCTGGACCATCGGTCCGCCGCTCGGCACGCTGTTGGTGATGCAGAGCATCAATCTGCCCTTTTGGCTGGCAGCTATCTGTTCCGCGTTTCCCATGCTTTTCATTCAAATTTGGGTAAAGCGCAGCGAGAAAATCATCGCCACGGAAACAGGCAGTGCCTGGTCGCCGAAAGTTTTATTACAAGATAAAGCACTGTTGTGGTTTACCTGCTCTGGTTTTCTGGCTTCCTTTGTTAGCGGCGCATTTGCCTCGTGCATTTCACAATATGTGATGGTGATTGCTGATGGGGATTTTGCCGAAAAGGTGGTTGCAGTTGTTCTTCCGGTTAATGCTGCCATGGTAGTTACGTTGCAATATTCCGTGGGCCGCCGCCTTAACCCGGCTAACATCCGCGCGCTGATGACAGCAGGCACCCTCTGTTTCGTCATCGGTCTGGTTGGTTTTATTTTTTCCGGCAACAGCCTGCTATTGTGGGGTATGTCAGCTGCGGTATTTACTGTCGGTGAAATCATTTATGCGCCGGGCGAGTATATGTTGATTGACCATATTGCGCCGCCAGGAATGAAAGCCAGCTATTTTTCCGCCCAGTCTTTAGGCTGGCTTGGTGCGGCGATTAACCCATTAGTGAGTGGCATAGTACTTACCAGTCTGCCGCCTTTCTCGCTGTTTATCATCTTAGCGTTGGTGATCGTTGCTGCGTGGGTGCTGATGTTAAAAGGAATTCGTGCAAGACCGTGGGGGCAGCCCGCGCTTTGTTGATTTAAGTCGAACACAATAAAAATTTAATTCAGCCTTCGTTTAGGTTACCTCTGCTAATATCTTTCTCATTGAGATGAAAATTAAGGTAAGCGAGGAAACACACCACACCATAAACGGAGGCAAATAATGCTGGGTAATATGAATGTTTTTATGGCCGTACTGGGAATAATTTTATTTTCTGGTTTTCTGGCCGCGTATTTCAGCCACAAATGGGATGACTAATGAACGGAGATAATCCCTCACCTAACCGGCCCCTTGTTACAACTGTGTACAAGGGGCCTGATTTTTATGACGGCGAAAAAAAACCGCCAGTAAACCGGCGGTGAATGCTTGCATGGATAGATTTGTGTTTTGCTTTTACGCTAACAGGCATTTTCCTGCACTGATAACGGATCGTTGACACAGTAGCATCAGTTTTCTCAATGAATGTTAAACGGAGCTTAAACTCGGTTAATCACGTTTTGTTCGTCAATAAACATACAGCGATTTCTTCCGGTTTGCTTACCCTCATACATTGCCCGGTCCGCTCTTCCAATGACCACATCCAGAGGCTCTTCAGGAAATGCGCGACTCACACCTGCTGTCACGGTAATGTTGATATGCCCTTCAGAATGTGTGATGGCATGGTTATCGACTAACTGGCAAATTCTGATACCTGCACGACATGCTTCTTCATCATTAGCCGCTTTGACAATAATGATAAATTCTTCGCCACCGTAGCGATAAACCGTTTCGTAATCGCGCGTCCAACTGGCTAAGTAAGTTGCCAGGGTGCGTAATACTACATCGCCGATTAAATGCCCGTAGGTATCATTAACCAATTTAAATCGGTCAATATCCAACAACATTAAATAAAGATTCAGAGGCTCAGCGTTGCGTAACTGATGATCAAAGGATTCATCAAGAACCCGACGACCCGGCAATCCCGTCAAAACATCCATATTGCTACGGATCGTCAGCAAATAAATTTTGTAATCGGTTAATGCCGCAGTAAAAGAAAGCAACCCTTCCTGAAAGGCGTCGAAATGCGCGTCCTGCCAGTGATTTTCAACAATAGCCAGCATTAATTCCCGACCACAGTTATGCATATGTTGATGGGCAGAATCCATTAGCCGAACATAAGGTAATTCATCGTTATCGAGTGGTCCCAGATGATCAATCCACCGACCAAACTGGCACAGTCCATAAGAATGGTTATCCGTTATTTCTGGCTTACTGGCATCTCTCGCGACTACGCTGCGAAACATACTTACCAGCCACTGGTAGTGGGCATCGATAGCCTTATTGAGATTTAACAAGATGGCATCAATTTCCGTTGTCTTCTTGATCATTGCCACTCCTTTTTCACAGTTCCTTGTGCGCGCTATTCTAACGAGAGAAAAGCAAAATTACGTCAATATTTTCATAGAAATCCGAAGTTATGAATCACCTCTGAGATAACATTGTGATTTGAAACAAAATCAGCAGATAAAAAAGTGTTTAATTCTGTAAATTAAGCCTGCATTATCGCAATTAAAAGGATGACAAATAGCATAACCCAATAACCCAATAACCCAATGGCCCAGTAGTTCAGGCCATCAGGCTAATTTATTTTTATTTCTGCAAATGAGTGACCCGAACGACGGCCGGAGCGCTTTTCTTATCCAGACTACCGCTAATGTTGATCATCTGGTCCGGCTGAACTTCTCGTCCATCAAAGACTGCCGCAGGAATAACAACATTAATTTCACCGCTCTTATCGCGAAAAACGTAACGGTCCTCTCCTTTGTGAGAAATCAAATTACCGCGTAGTGAAACCGAAGCGCCATCATGCATGGTTTTTGCGAAATCAACGGTCATTTTTTTTGCATCATCGGTTCCGCGATAGCCATCTTCTATTGCATGAGGCGGCGGTGGCGCTGCATCCTGTTTTAATCCGCCCTGGTCATCTGCCAACGCATAAGGCATGACAAGAAAACTTGCTAATACAATGGCCTGAAATTTCATACTGACTCCTTAATTGCGTTTGGTTTGACTTATTAAGTCTGGTTGCTATTTTTATAATTGACAAATAAGAATACTGCCAATTGTTATAAGGCATTTAAAATCAGGCAACTAGCTGTCAAATATTAAGAGAATTTAACTCACTAAAGTAAGAAGAAGATTAAAGAGTCTTAAACATATTTCAGAACAATCAGATTTATAAATTTGAAAATTATTATAACGGAAGGGTATACAAAAAAAGTAATTTTGCTGGCGACTGCGAAACGGCATTCGCATTAGCGGTGAAGTTTGCCCTCACCCAGCTGCTGCAATTACTGCTATAACGAGGCTGGTCTGGCGATAAATCCAGGCCAGCCATTGGTGGTGTTTATACGTTCAAGCCACGATGTTGCAGCATCGGCATAATCTGAGGTGCCTTACCGCGCCATTGTCGATACAGGCGTTCCAGATCTTCGCTGTTACCTCTGGAAAGGATCGCCTCGCGAAAACGCCGCCCATTTTCACGCGTTAATCCGCCCTGCTCAACAAACCACTGGTAACCATCATCGGCCAACATTTGCGTCCACAGATAAGCGTAATAACCTGCGGCATATCCGCCACCAAAAATATGGGCGAAATAACTGCTGCGATAGCGTGGCGGTATAGCGGGAAGATCCATATTTTCTGCCACCAGCGCCCGCAATTCGAAATCATCGACATCCTGCATTGCTTCGTTTTCTTCCAGGCAATGCCAGCGCATATCGAGAAGTGCGGCGCTAAGCAGTTCGCTCATCTCATACCCTTTATTGAACAGGCTGGCATTACGCATTTTCTGTTGCAGTTCGTCAGGCATTGCTGCCCCGCTCTGATAATGCCGGGCGTAGCGAGCGAATACCTGCGGATGCGTTGCCCAGTGTTCGTTGATTTGCGACGGAAATTCGACAAAATCACGCGGCGTGTTGGTGCCGGAAAGTGTGGCATAACGCTGGCGGGCAAAGAGGCCGTGCAACGTATGACCAAATTCATGGAATAAGGTTATGACATCATCCCAGAGTAACAACGCAGGCTCACCGGCAGCGGGTTTCTGATAATTGCAGACGTTATAAATTACCGGATGCGTTTCATTAAGCGTTGATTGCTCAACAAAATTGCCCATCCATGCACCGCCGCTTTTTGAATCACGGGCGAAGAAATCACCGTAAAATAACGCCAGCCCCACGCCATTATGATCAAAAATTTCCCATACACGAACGTCAGGATGGTAGACAGGAATATCAAAACGTTCGACAAACTTAATACCGAAGAGCTGATTCGCGGTCCAGAATACACCTTCATTCAACACCGTGTTTAATTCAAAATATGGCTTGAGCTGCGATTCATCGAGATCGAATTTCTCACGTCTTACCTGCTCGGCATAAAATGCCCAGTCCCACGGCTGCGCGCTAAACCCGCCCTGCTGCTTATCGATAACCGCCTGTATGGAGGCTAATTCATCGCTCGCACGTTGACGCGCCGCTGGAACAATTTCCCGCATAAAGTTGAGTGCTGCTTCTGGCGTTTTTGCCATCTGATCGGCGATTTTCCATGCGGCATAATGAGGGAAACCAAGCAGTTTCGCCTGCTGCGCGCGGATCTCCACCAGACGTTGAATGATAGCGCGGGTATCATTGGCATCATTTTTTTCCGCTCGCGTCCAGCCCGCAGTGAACAGTTTTTCACGCGTCGCGCGATCGCGCAGTTCAGCAAGCGCTGGTTGCTGGGTGGTATTCAGCAACGGAATCAGCCATTTGTTATCCAGACCTTTCTCGCGAGCCGCCACTGCCGCCAGCGCAATCTCTTGCTCACTCATTCCTGCCAGCTGCGCGAAATCGTTCACAACCAGACCGCCGGATTTATTTGCTGCCAGTAACCGCTGGTTAAACTGGCTGGTCAGGGTCGCAGCTTCTGTATTCAGGACTTTTAATTTTGCTTTATCAGCTTGTGCAAGTTTGGCTCCGGCAAGGACAAAACGTTGATGAATGACCTCCACCAGGCGGATGGATTCACTATCAAGTCCCAGGGATTCACGGCGTTGCCAGACAGCATCTACCCGCGCGAATAATTCACCGTTCAGATAGATATCATTAGCCAGTTCCGCCAGTTCAGCGGAAAACTGTTCATCAAGACGCTGTAATTCATCATTAGTATGCGCCGCAGTCATCGCAAAAAAGACGCTGGTAACGCGGGTAAGTAATTCTCCGCTTTGTTCCAGTGCCAGAATAGTATTGTTGAAATCAGGTGTTTGCGGGTTAAGCGCGATGGCAGCAATTTCTGCCCGCTTTTGCTGCATTCCCTCATCGAATGCCGGGCGATAGTGATGATTGGCAATTTGATCAAAATGGGGAGCCAGATACGGCAGTGTGCTTTGCACAAGGAAAGGATTCATTGTTGTCATTTTCTTCTCCTGAACGCGAGGTGTTCCATAGCGTAGGCTTACTGATAACGGAGTGCAATCTTGCAAACCAGTATTACCCGCTCTTAAGCATCCCGTGCTATGTTATTGACACACAAAAGCGTTGAGGAACAGTGAGATGATCGTTTTAGTAACTGGAGCAACGGCAGGTTTTGGTGAATGCATTACTCGTCGTTTTATTCAACAAGGGCATAAAGTTATCGCCACTGGCCGTCGCCAGGAGCGGTTGCAGGAGTTAAAAGACGAACTGGGAGATAATCTTTATATCGCCCAACTGGACGTTCGCAACCGCGCCGCTATTGAAGAGATGCTGGCATCGCTTCCTGCCGAGTGGAGCAATATTGATATCCTGGTAAATAATGCCGGCCTGGCGTTGGGCATGGAGCCTGCGCATAAAGCCAGCGTTGAAGACTGGGAAACGATGATTGATACCAACAATAAAGGCCTGGTATATATGACGCGCGCCGTCTTACCGGGTATGGTTGAACGTAATCATGGTCATATTATTAACATTGGCTCAACGGCAGGTAGCTGGCCGTATGCCGGTGGTAACGTTTACGGTGCGACGAAAGCGTTTGTTCGTCAGTTTAGCCTGAATCTGCGTACGGACCTGCATGGTACGGCGGTGCGCGTCACCGACATCGAACCGGGTCTGGTGGGTGGCACCGAGTTTTCCAATGTCCGCTTTAAAGGCGATGACGGTAAAGCGGAAAAAACCTATCAAAATACCGTTGCATTGACGCCAGAAGATGTCAGCGAAGCCGTCTGGTGGGTGTCAACGCTGCCTGCTCACGTCAATATCAATACCCTGGAAATGATGCCGGTTACCCAAAGCTATGCCGGACTGAATGTCCACCGTCAGTAATTTTTATACCCGGCGTAACTGCCGGGTTATTGCTTGTCACAAAAAAGTGGTAGACTCATGCAGTTAACTCACTCACAAGCAAGAACGAATGACCGTCGAAACGCAACTTAATCCCACACAGCCTGTCAATCAGCAGATTTATCGTATTCTTCGTCGCGACATTGTCCATTGCCTGATTGCACCAGGCACACCGTTGTCGGAAAAAGAAGTTTCTGTTCGTTTCAATGTGTCACGCCAGCCGGTTCGTGAAGCCTTTATTAAACTGGCGGAAAACGGCCTGATTCAAATTCGTCCGCAGCGTGGCAGCTACGTCAACAAAATTTCCATGGCCCAGGTGCGCAACGGCAGTTTTATCCGTCAGGCCATTGAGTGCGCGGTGGCGCGTCGGGCGGCGAGCATGATTACCGAAAGCCAGTGCTACCAACTGGAACAAAATCTTCACCAGCAACGCATTGCCATAGAGCGCAAGCAACTGGATGATTTTTTTGAACTTGATGACAACTTCCATCAACTCCTGACCCAGATTGCCGACTGTCAACTGGCGTGGGATACCATTGAGAACCTGAAAGCGACCGTTGATCGCGTGCGCTATATGAGTTTCGACCACGTTTCTCCACCAGAAATGCTGTTACGCCAGCATCTTGAGATTTTCTCTGCCCTGCAAAAACGTGATGGCGATGCGGTAGAACGTGCAATGACGCAACATTTGCAGGAAATCAGCGAATCCGTGCGCCAGATCCGTCAGGAAAACAGCGACTGGTTTAGCGAAGAGTAATTCATTTCCTCTCATCCCATCCGGGGTGAGAGTCTATTCGCCCCGCCTTATGGCTCATGCATGCATCAAAAAAGATGTGAGCTTGATCAAAAACAAAAAATATTTCACTCGACAGGAGTATTTATATTGCGCCCGTTACGTGGGCTTCGACTGTAAATCAGAAAGGAGAAAACACCTATGACGACCTACGATCGTAACCGTAACGCAATCACCACTGGCAGCCGTGTTATGGTTAGCGGCACCGGTCACACTGGCAAGATCCTGTCGATTGATACTGAAGGTCTGACCGCTGAGCAAATCCGCCGCGGAAAAACCGTAGTTGTTGAAGGTTGTGAAGAGAAACTGGCACCTCTGGACCTGATTCGTCTCGGCATGAACTAAGCGTGTGAATGCCGCCGATGGCGGCATTGCTTTTTTTACTTCACGGAATATTTCGCCACGGTCGCTTTCGCACCATGCGCTAATAAAGACAAGTACGCTTCCGTCACTTTTGCAGTAAACAAGCTATTGTCTGGCAAATCATCACCAAAGATCGCCTTAATCGCCAGCAATGACTGGACGCGCGCTTTCCCTTCGGCACTACTTTGTACAGCCTTCTGAATAACAGGTAACAGTGGGTCACTGATTTCTATCGGATTTCCCTGTTCATCAACACCACCGACATAACGCATCCAACCTGCGACGCCCAGCGCCAGCAGATCGAACTTGCTGTCATGCGCCAGATGCCAGCGAACAGAATCCAACATCCGCTGTGGCAATTTCTGGCTGCCATCCATCGCAATCTGCCAGGTTCGATGACGTAGCGCCGGGTTGCTATAGCGTTCAATTAATCGGTTAGCGTAATCTTGCAAATCAACGCCCTGCACTTTCAACGTCGGCGCTTGTTCCTGCAACATCAAGGCATACGCTGCATGACGATAATGTTCATCTTCCATACAGTCATTAATGTGCTGATATCCGGCAAGATACCCCAGATACGCCAGGAATGAATGACTGCCGTTGAGCATGCGCAACTTCATCTCTTCATAAGGCAGCACATCACTAACCAGTTCGGCTCCCGCTTTTTCCCATTCCGGACGTCCGGCAACAAAGTTATCTTCTATTACCCACTGGCGGAAAGGTTCACAGGCAACGCCAGCAGGATCGCGCACACCGGTAAGTTGTTCGATTTTCGCCAGCGTATCCTCTGTCACTGCGGGCACAATACGGTCCACCATTGTTGATGGGAAAGTCACGTTTTCTTCGATCCATTGTGCCAGTTTTACATCAACAGCTTGCGCGTAGGAAGTGACAACGTCACGCATAACATGACCGTTTTCTGGCATGTTGTCACATGACATGACGGTAAATGCGGGAAGTCCTGCCGCTTTACGGCGAGCCAGCGCCTCGACAATCACCCCTGTTGCAGTTTTCGGCTGGTGGGGATTTTGTACGTCGGCAACGACCATCGGGTGATCGAGCATTAACTGTCCGGTCGCCGGAGAGTGGAAATACCCTTTTTCGGTGATTGTCAGAGAGACAATCGCGATTTGCGGTTCACACATCGCAGCCAGCACGGTTTCTAAGCCATCTATTTGTATGTGCAAGGCTTTTTTAACGACGCCAACGACGCGAGCCGTCCACGCATCGGCCGACATTTCCGCAACGGTATAAAGATTATCTTGCTGTTGTAAATCGGCAATTTGCTGTTCGCCGCCGATTAAGTTGACCTCATAATATCCCCAATCACTGAAATGTTTTGTAGCAAGAATATCGGCATACACGCCCTGATGCGCACGGTGAAATGCACCAAAGCCTAAATGAACAATTCTTGGGGCCAGGTTATTACGATCATAAACAGGGAGTGTCGCTTTTGCTGATAACAAATTATTTCCCATAACAATTCCTTAAATATAAATATGGCAAGCTACATGTTTTGTTATATGAATAAAAATCCCCTCTCCGGTAAGAGAAGGGATTGAGGATTTAAAGACTTCTGGAAGGTTGCGCAGCTCTGACAACACGCGGTTGATCTTCCGCAGCGTCTTCCAGCGCACTTAAATCACGGTCTTTCACTTCTGGCATTTTCAGCGCAGAGATTAAACCAATCACTGAATATGCCATGATCATAATGGCGATCGGATACCAGGATTCCGTCATGGTGCAGAAAATACCCGCCAGGATAGGACCAAAACCGGAAGCGATAAGACCACCAATTTCTTTAGAAATAGCCATCCGGGTAAAGCGGTTTTTACAGCCGAACATTTCTGCCATGGTAATGTTTTCCAGAGCAAATAATCCCAGCACCGCACAGTTATGAATCACAATCAGTGCAACCATAATGGTGCTCGGGGCATAGCTTTTATCTACGATGATAGAAAGCATTGGCCACGCCAGCACAATCGCAGAGGTATTCATAATAATATACGGGATCCGGCGACCAATTTTATCGGATAACCAACCAAGGAACGGAATGGTCATAAAGCCGAGAATCGAACTGATCATCAATGCATCTGTTGGAATTGCTTTGTTAAACAATAACGTCTGCACTAAATAGCCTGCAAGGAAAGTCTGAATTAAACCGGAGTTACCCGCCTGACCAAAACGCAGCCCTGTTGCCAGCCAGAAGGATTTGCTCTGGAACATGCTACCAGCAGGTGCAGGTTTTGCTGTCGGTTGGTTGCTGTCGTTAACCTTCTCAAAGACCGGGCTTTCTTTCAGATTCATACGCAACCAGATAGCAAAGACCATCACGACAACGCTCGCCAGGAACGGTATACGCCATCCCCACGCCAGCAGTTCCTCTTTACTGAGAATGAAGAACATAAAGGCCCAGATTGCCGTTGCGCTCAAGGTTCCGCAGTTAGTCCCCATAGCCACAAATGAGGAGATAATTCCGCGCTTACCTTTTGGTGCATATTCCGCCAGCATCGTGCCGGCACCGGAAATTTCCGCGCCTGCCCCCAGCCCCTGAATAATACGCAGCGTCACCAGCAAAATTGGCGCAAACACACCAATTTGTGCATAGGTCGGCAGCACACCAATTAAGGTGGTACAGATCCCCATCATAGTGATGGTAATAAAGAGCACTTTTTTACGCCCGATTCTGTCGCCCATTTTGCCGAAAATAAATGCTCCGACAATACGCGCCACATAACCTGCACCGTAGGTTCCCATTGCCAGAATTAACGCCATTGCCGTTGATGATTCAGGAAAAAATATTTCATGAAACACTAACGCTGCGCCGAGCGAATATAACTGGAAATCCATAATTCACAGGTGTTTTTTCCCATCCTGTGGTTTCCTTGGCGTTTTCTAGGTTTTTTCAGATAGTTGCATTTTTTAAAAAGCATCCTAAGTTTGATCTCAGTGTCTATCTGGGGCCTATTTCTGTCCCATATATGCCCCAAAAAAACTCCCCAACAGATAAGTAGTTTTTTCATGGATTTACGCGTAAAATCAATAACGGCTGGAAATCATTCAATACTCGCACTATCGAAAAATTTACCAGCCAACCGCAGCACGTTCTTGCATAAGGCGTGTCTGCGGTTTTTCAACTATTCAGATACATCACTCCCATCACATTCATTCCTCCGCATCAAAGGCATATAGGCTATATCACCTTGATATTTTTCTTCTTCAGATAAAAACTGTTATCTATGTATACTTTTAAACCCAATCCGTGTAGAGTCTCTGCATAAGATAGTTTGCAGTTGCCACTTCAGCTTGCGCCATAAACCGCCTGATTTTTGCCGCCATCTGTTAGCATTCCTGTATACCTGAAACGACAATGTTTATCTACGAACTTTAAGAACACCCAGGATAAAAATTGTCAACTATATCATATATAACACATTACTAATTCGAGGCTATATGAACAGCATACTGATAATCACTTCGCTCCTTATCATATTCAGCATTTTTAGTCATGCTCTAATAAAATTAGGGATTGGCATATCCAATAACCCAGACAAAACCGATGTATAAGTCAACATATCCTGAATCAGACATACAATATCGCAATGAAAATCAATAATATTTTAAGGAATATATTCATGAAATCAAAAGACACCCTAAAGTGGTTCCCTGCGCAGCTTCCTGAAGTCAGAATTATCCTAGGGGATGCTGTCGTGGAAGTAGCAAAACAGGGAAGACCTATCAATACCAGAACATTGCTTGATTACATTGAAGGAAACATAAAGAAAAAGTCATGGCTGGATAACAAAGAATTATTACAAACAGCGATATCAGTTCTTAAAGACAACAAAAATTTAAATGGTAAAATGTAATATAATAAACTTACTTTTTTATCATTTTTCCACTTTAACAACATTTTGCTCCACTTTTCCACGACCAAACAACTTGAAATCTGGTTAAAATAACACGCAACACTATTCTTCTTCCTTGAGTCCGCCCGGAACTCGAAAAACAAACCGAGTTAAGGCCATTTTTCACAAAATCGATTTTGGGTCTCACCAAAATTACGGGGTTGCATACGCATTCGTTTATTTTCGAACGTGTACATACAAATATGCACAAAAATAATCAAAATTATTTTCTGAGATGCATTATGATATGTACACCAATTTCGTATAGAAGATCTCACTATGTCTCGAATTTATGCTTACTGTCGGGTATCAACTCTGGAACAGACAACCAAAAATCAACGTCGGGAAATCGAAAGTGCAGGTTTTAACATCAAATCTCAGCAAATAATTGAAGAACAAATTAGCGGCTCAGCAGCAACCAGTGAGCGTCCTGGTTTTAACCAGTTGCTTGATCGACTGAAAAGAGGTGATGAATTGATTGTCACAAAACTGGATCGCCTCGGTTGTAATCCAATGGATATCAGTAAAACGGTGGAACAACTGACCAAAGCAGGTATCAAAGTGCATTGCTTAGCATTGGGGGGCGTTGACCTGACCAGTCCACCAGGAAAAATGATGATGCAAGTAATTTCAGCAGTCGCTGAATTTGAGCGAGACCTTTTACTTGAGCGTACTCATTCAGGGATATTAAGAGCACGGGGCGCAGGAAAGCGATTTGGTCGCCCACCTGTGTTAAATGATGAACAAATACAGAGGGTACTAGAGCAAATTAAGTCAGGTATAAATATAAGTGACATTGCCCAAGAATTCAAAACCTCGCGGCAAACCATTTTAAGAGCTAAAGCAAAAAATCAGACACCTGATATATAAAAATAATCTCGGTGTGAGATTTCTTACGTTTTCCAAGCCCTCCTTCCTAGCCTTAAATGGAAAGATACTTCTAATTATAGAATTTATATATCTTACCCTACGGTAGTGCTGGCCATTCAATATCCGGTACTACTGATGTATCAACACGGTTCAGCAACACCCGATACTTTTTCCTGGCTTCCAGCAACGGGGTTTCTTCCTCCGTTGCATATACAGCTCACCTTTTTTCACCCACGATTAACCAACAGCCAGACCAGCAGACACGCCACCACCGGCACAGCAAAATCCATCAGGCTTGCCACATCCCACGCGCGCGGATCAAAACCGCCCCACCACGGCATATTCATTCGCTTGCCATGCCCGAACATTTCAATCCAGCGATATTCTGCCTGGGTGTGTTCACGCGCAATGAAGAACGTACAACCGGCTATCGCCCCGTAAGCCCAGTTCCCGGTAAAAAGACCAATCAGTAGCTGCGCAGCCACAGCACAAAGCGCATGAAGGAAAGGTGTTATATCCATTTTCATCCTACCCAATAAAACGGGGCGCTCGGCCCCTTAATATTATTTAGACACAAGCGCCGCCTCAATTGCAGATAATCTTTGTCTTAATTCTGCGTTTTCTTCTTCCAGTGCTGTTATTCTGTCGTCTGACTCTCTGGCTACCTGAACAAGCAAGCCAGTAACACCAGAATAATCTACTGTGTAATAACGTTCACCTTCTTCACCTTCCGATCCGCTTGCACCGTCCTGATATTTCATTGCGGAACCTACAACTTCTGGGATTGCTTCCAGAGCTTCCTGTGCAATGACACCAGCATAGGGCATACCGTTTTCTTTAAGCGTGTATGTATAGCCGTTCATTTTACGGATGCGATCGGTTGCATTATCGATCACCTGAATGTTGTCTTTCAGATCCCGGTCGGAATGCTGGTTAAATGCGGTGGCATGACATGCACCATTAACGCTTAACATATAGGTGTTATCGGTATTTTTCTGCGCATAGAACATATAAGCGCCACCATCAACACCGACTTCATAAACAACAGGACGGCTGGAGTTGCCCCACAATTGAGCAGTAACACCAGCATAAGCGGTTCCCTGTGTGTTTAATGTCATGGTTGACCCATGATTGGCATATTTGATCTGTAATGTGTCGGTGTAATCAAATTTAATAAGCGCGTTACTTCCACGCTTGCTGTATGACATAAGGCAGTTACCCATTTTGAGGTATCCGCTGTCACCGGGAAAAATCATCGTACCGCCATAAAGGTTGGTAAAGTCCCAGCAAATGTTTGTCCCGTTATCGTTCAGGTTAAGGCGCGCCATTGCGTTACCTGGACTGTCTATCCATTTTTTGAGGTATAGTTCGCAATACGCATCCTCAACACCTGCCGTCCTGTGAGTTGAGCGGAGTTTTCTCCCAAATATAGCTCCGCTAGTTGGCAATACCTGCTGATACCATGAAGCAGACCAGTCACCAACGATTTCATCTTTGCTGTCTACATATAATTTTGTTGCGTAGCTTCCTTGATCGTTTTTTAATTTGCTAACGTCGGATTTTAGCGTTTTGATGTCATCAGGAATTACTGTCGATGTAGCCATTTTTCTTCCTCACATCCAGCCACGAAGTTGATGCTCAACAGCAACCACGTATTCATCGAATAATGACGATATTTGCGGATCATTAATGATGCGCACGTTTACAAAATATCCGTCTTCCTTAACACATACCGGTTCGCCATCTTCATTCAGTTCTCCGGTTTCTTTGTACACGTTACCTATCACGTCAATGAGAATATCATCCTGCATCGACTCGTCATCATAATAGCCAATGCTATCCATAAAGGCCGAAAAGTCGGCCCTGTCAGAAAATTTTAGTGTTAAATCTTTCATTTAATACTCTCCCCCATTTGTGCATCAGTTAACGCTTTATGCCAAATCCTGAAATTTCGGATGTGTCCGAATATATGACGCTCACCCGTACTGGTTTGCCCACCAAATCTTATCGTTGCAGTTGGTGCTACATGAATATAATCTGTCCTTGCAGACGATGAAAAAACAGAATTACAAAACGCTTGAGTATCTCCATTTTCTTTACACCTAAAGCCAGAGATAAACTTTCGATTTGTTGTTTTTACATACTTATTAATTCTTGTAGCGCCATCACCCATATCAACATAGGGCGATCCAGTATCAACCGCAGTCCCACCACGTAGACCATAAATTATGGCCTGCCCCGCTTTTTGACCCGTAAAATCCATTATTCTAGGTGCGGCATTTGGCGGAGAATCCCATTCCCAATTAAGATTAGTTTCGCACATTACAGTAAGCGGTAAATTGTAGATATTGTTTTTGATCGGGATTGTAACTAAATCACTCGCTCTTGTCGTTGTCGCAGATCCAGAAATAATAAAAGAAGAAGCACTGCTACCAACTTCAAATTGCGGTGTCGTTATCATCCACTGATCACCAATCTGTATATCTCGTTTATGTGCACCAACTTCAATTCGACCATAAAATGTTTTGTCTTCTGCGGTTTTATAAGTCAAAGATACAAACAACCATCCATTGGATTCAATTTTAGTATATACTTTCGTCGAGCTTCCGCCTGCAGGAGTTCCTAAAACTTCGCCCGTTTCCGCATTTATATAGGCATTCGAAGAAAGAGTATTACTAGAGCCATCATCATTTACATAAGCAATCCTCGGATATACTGTCAGAACCCCATCACCAGCAACTTTTTTAACTCGGAAGGATATTGTAAGAGATTCCCCTGCCTTTGCTGGCATTGATCTTGGATATCCAGTTGAAATAAATGTAGCGCGTCCGGTAGTGCTTGTTTCGGCTACAACATTAATAAGACCATAGGTAAAACCAAATTCATCTTTGCCATTGGTTATATTCAATTGTGCGGCTTTATTCCATAACGACGGATTATTAGAATCTGCAAATGAATTGCTTCGTTGGCCTTCAATCAGTAAACCATCTTTTTCAAATCGTGGTTCGTCGATTGCTACAATTTTCAGTTCCCCGGATTTATTGACATATGTAGCCGTTGATGCACGTTTAAACTTAACAATCTTGTCGCCAGGCATCGTTATTTCATCGTCACCAATAACAATTTTTTTATATGATGGCGAAAAGCCCGTAATCATATCCAGTGAATCATTAAACGGTATCCACACATCGGGCAACGGCTGCAAAACTTGTTTATACGGCTCCGCTGCCTGGCTTGCATACTCTCTGGCTGCGTCTTCACTTGCTTTAGCTGCTGTCTGGCTTGCTGCCGATGCTTGCGCCGAGTTCGCCGCCGCAGTCTCGCTCGCCTTTGCGTTGGTTTCACTGGTTTTTGCAGCTTTTTGACTGTTGGCTGATGCAGTGGCAGAAGAAGCCGCCGCACTTGCAGAACCAGCTGCGGCACTCTCGCTTTGGGCCGCTGCATCCTGACTGTTTTTCGCCGCAGTTTCGCTGGCTTTGGCATTCGTTTCGCTGGTCTTCGCTGCCGTCTGGCTGGACTTTGCGTTAGTTTCGCTCGTCTTCGCGGCTTTCTGGCTGTTAGCCGCAGCAGTTGCTGATCCAGCTGCTGAAGTCGCAGAACCAGCTGCAGCACTCTCGCTTTCGGCTGCTGCATCCTGACTGCTTTTCGCCGCAGTTTCACTGGCTTTGGCATTCGTTTCGCTTGTTTTCGCTGCCGTCTGGCTGGACTTTGCGTTGGTTTCGCTCGTCTTTGCGGCTGTCTCACTGTTTTTCGCATTGGTTTCTGATTTTTTGGCTGCTGTCGCGGAGTTTGCCGATGCAGTCTGCGAGGACGCTGCCGCCTGTGCGCTGTTAGCTGCATTCGTTTCTGAGGTTTTCGCCGCGTTCTTCGATGATGCCGCTGCAGTTTCGGATTTCTTTGCCGCTGCTGCGCTCTGAGAGGCGGCTTCAGCGTTGCGTGCCGCTTCTTCCACCATTGCCTCAAAACGACGCAATGCCTCCGGCATGACATCCTCTTCCGTCATGGCACCGAGAAAATCATTCAGCGTACCTGGTCTGGAACCTTCATAGACGGTAATGGTCCCGGCATGTGAAGGCGGAAAACCTTCAACCAGCAGGGTGACGCTGTACTGACCATACTCAACATCCATGCTGTAACGCCCGGCTTCATCCGGATTTTCAGAGGCCACCGTGTTCACCAGTACCGTGGTGCTGTTACGCTTTGCCTTCAGTTGAATAGTGCAGTTCTGTATTGGTTTTCCCGCACCATCTTTCAGCACACCTGAAATCTGTACTGCCATATTCACTCCACAAATAAAAAAGGCGCCATTTCTGGCGCCCGTATCTGGGTTATAAAATTCAGCTAATCGTGATGCCTGCAGTGGCTTTCTTCATCACCACAACCAGCAAATCGCTGATACTTGCTGTGGGATACCAGCCATTTACCAGCCATGCCGATACAGAAAATTCCAGTGTCATTACACCACTGCCTGCAGGCATATCAATAACACCCGTATATATCAGCGTATTATCCAGAGCCGTTCGGTTATAAATTTCAGCACCGTTTTTTCGTACTATCAGACGGCATGAGGAGTAGATATCAGTATGATCTTGCTCATGTTTAGCGCCACTGAATGCTACCGCCGGAATAACAATTTGCCGGTCAAACGGCTGATCGTCATAAACCCTGACGGTAATGGTTCCTGATGGCCACCGCTCCGGTGCACGGGAGTCCCGGGGGAAAGCTTTGCCCACTGTTTCAACGAGATCGCCTTCAATCTGGTTCGCGGACAGTTTTCCCATAACCCGACAGTTCTCGTTAATCGTGACGTTGTTGAGCGTCCCGGAGTTCGCATTCACGTTACCGCTGATATCGGCATTTTTCGCCGTCAGCCGCCCGTCCGGTGTCAGGGAAAATGCCGGAGGATTACCGCCGCTGGTAATGGTGGGAGCCGTCAGATACTTCAGGAACACTTCGTTCATGAATATCTGGTTGCCCTGCGCCACAAACATCGGCGTTTCATTCCCGTTTGCCGGGTCAATAAACGCGATACGATTGGCGGCAACCAGAAACTGGCTCAGTTTGCCTTCCTCCGTGTCCTCCATGCTGAGGCCAATACCCGCGACATAATGTTTGCCGTCTTTGGTCTGCTCAATTTTGACAGCCCACATGGCATTCCACTTATCGTTGGCGTCCTTCCACTCTTTCGAAAACTCCTCCAGTCTGCTGGCGTTATCCTCCGTCAGCTCGACTTTTTCCAGCAGCTCCTTGCCGAGATGGGATTCGGTTATCTTGCCTTTGAAAAAATCCAGGTAACCTTCCGCATCATCGCTCGCCCGACCGACGGCCTCCACGAATGCCGATTTGCCAACGGTGTTCACACTGCGGATATAAAAGTAATAATCATGGCCCGGTTTGATATTGATACTGGCGGCTATCCAGTACAGCGCCGTACCAAGATAGCGGGCTGTGGTTTCAACCTGCCTGATATCGGTAATCCGCTTTTCCGAGAACCAGAACTCAAACTGTACCGTCGGATCATAAATCGCAAGATGCGGCGTGGCGGTTATCTGAAAATAGCCCGGTGTCAGCTCAATCCTCGACGGTGCTGCCGGTGCGGCAATCCGGAACGATACCGACGCCGGATCGCCCTGCAGTCCCCACGCATTTACCGCCCGGACTGTCAGCCTGTAGTTCCCCAGCGCCAGTTGCGTGAAGCGGTATGTGGTTTCCGTCGTCCGGGCCGTGCTGACCAGCCGCTCACTGCCGTCGTCCGCTGTTACGGTCAGACGGAGCAGGAAGCTCACGCCCTTCACCACCTTCGGTGTGTCCCATCGCGCCAGCACCTGATATTCCCCGCTGTCTGCAGTGACTTCTGCGGTCAGGTGCTGCACCGCTGGCGGCGTGACACCATTCACCGTGCCACTCTGTTCGCCGTCAAAGTGCGCCCCGTTATCCACGATGGCCTCTTTTTCCGGCACATGCTGCACGGCGGTGATGGCATACGTGCCGTCGTCGTTCTCACGGATACTCACGCAGCGGAACAGTCGCTGGCGCAGCGTCGGCAGCTTCAGCCCCCATACGCTGTATTCAGCAACACCGTCAGGAACACGGCTCACTTTTACCTTCACGCCGTCGGTGACGGACTGAACCTCCACGCTGACCGGATTGCCACTTCCGTCAACCAGGCTTATCAGCGTGGTACCGGAGGATGGCAGCGTGATTTCACGGTCGAGCGTCAGCGTCCGGGTCTGGCTGTTCACCGCCAGCACACGACCACCGGTGCTGATACCGGCATAGTCATCATCGCAGATTTCAATGACATCCCCCGGTACATGGCGAAGCCCTTCCGCACCCACGCTGAAGTCCACGGTCTGCGTTTCCAGCAGCTCCGTTTTAATCAGCCACAGCCCGGCGCGGTGTGCCTGCCCCCGGCTGGTACAGCCAAAGGCATCCATCTTCGTGACGTTACGACAGTAACGGGCAATGGCCTGCGTGTCCTCCACAAGCTCTGTCGCCGTCTCCCAGCCGTTATCCGGGTCAATCCAGTTCACCTCAACGGCATTATGGCGGTCTTTCAGGGCGCTGAAGCTGTAGCGGAACGGCGCGCCATCATCCGGCATCACCACATTACTGCGGTTATAGGTCCACACCTTATCCGACGGTCGGTCCTGCACGAACGTCAGCGTCTGCCCGTTCCATACCGGCATACAGCGCATCGCCGAGCAGAAATCGCTGAGCACATCCCACGCCTTACGCTGTGTGGTCAGGTACGCATTACAGGTGATGCGCGGCTCCGTGCCGCCAAAGCCGTCCGGCACTGACTGGTCGCAGTACTGGCCGATGACATACAGCGCCCATTTATCCACATCCGCCGCACCAAGACGTTTACCCATGCCGTAGCGCGGGTGGGTCAGCATATCCCACAGACACCAGGCCATGTTGTTGCTGTATGCCGGTTTAAACGTTCCGTCCCAGATACCGCTGTATTGCCGCGTCTGCGGGTTATAGTTCGACGGCACCTGCAGAATGCGCCCGCGAAGATGATAATTACGACTCACCTGCTGGCTGCCGAACTGTTCCGAGTCCACCTGCACGCCGACCAGTGCCGTGTTCGGGTAGCACTGTTTCACATCGATGATTTCGGTGTATGACGACCAGAGCGTTTTGTTCTGCAGCTGGTCTGTGGTGCTGTCCGGCGTCATTCTGCGCATCCGGATATTAAACGGGCGCGGCGGCAGGTTATCCACCACCACCGAGGCCAGATACTGCGAGGTGGTTTTGCCCTTAATGGTGATGTCTTTTTCCGTCACCCAGCCACCATTACGCTGTATCTGAACCAGCAGACGGACTTCCGACGGATTCCTGTCACCCTTTGAGGTGGTTTCCACCAGTGCCTGCACACCGAAGGTAAAGCGCAGACGGTCGATGTTTGCAGACGTGATGGTCCGGGTAATCGGCGTGTCGTACTTCACTTCCGTACCCAGCACCGTCTCGGAGCCGGAGGATTCAAATCCCTCCGGCGGTGTCTGCTCCTGCTCACCTGCCCGGAACACCACCGTGACGCCGGATATATTGGTATTCCCCTCACTGTCCAGCACCGGCGTACTGTTCAGCAGCACGCTTTTTAATCCATCCACCGGACCTTCAATCGGCCCTTCACTGATCGCATCAATCACGCTCAGTAACTGCGTGGATTTCAGGTTATCTTTCGCTTCGCGAGGAGTGTGCCCCTTGCTGCCACCTTTACCCATTTATCTGGCTCCATTAACAACAAAACCGCCCGCAGGCGGTTTCACATAAAACGTTTTACATCAGCGACCAATCACCACAACCTGACCACCATTACCCTCATCAGCAGTACTGATACTCTGTGAAATCACACGCGACCCCACACGCATCTCACCATACAGTACCGGTAACGGATTCCCCTGGGCGATCATATTATCCAGCGAGGAAAAAAAGGTGTTCTGTTTGCCGTTATCCGCGGACTCCATGGACGGCGTTTTGATGGCCGGTGTCAGCATCTGCGCTATCCCGCCGAGGATCATACTGGCCCCGGCGGCATACATCCCCGTAAGTGCTGCCGCACCCAGCCAGCCCGCGGGGTTCCACCAGGCTACCGCAACAACCACAGCACCCAGGATGGTCTGAAAAATTCCGCCATGCTTTGCACCGGCAAGCCGGGGAACAATGTGGATCACCGCACCGTCCGGTAACGGCTCATGGAGCTGTGCCGTTACCCCGGACTCGCTGACATCCCGCCCGGCGATACGTACCTGATACCAGCCGTCACTCAGTTTCTGACGAAACGACGGAAGTTGTGTGGCCAGCGCCCGGATGGCTTCAGCCCCCGTTTTCACACGAAGGTCGATGCGGCGGCCAAAT
>OHSP01000302.1_pt1 | contig 29793 bp, 27 predicted proteins | sample 1578711 | NCBI WGS metagenome assembly OHSP01 (sample SAMEA3879584, study PRJEB24766) | human gut metagenome | biome: human-associated habitat; feature: feces | place: USA | collected 1985/1987
GGTCGATGTCACACTCAAGCGTCGGCCCACCGTCGAAGATGTCGATATAATTACGGTAGCGAAAACCTTCTTTCTCCAGTACCGCACGGGCAGGCGCGGTTTGCGGATGTACCTGACCGATGACGTCCTGGGCTTCCTGAGATAAAAAGTGGGTATAGATCGGATGTTTCGGCATCAGTTCTGCAATAAATGCCTTTTGCCCGGTGCCGCAGAGAAAATCGGCGCGGCTAAAATCCATCGAAAAGAAGCGCTTACCGAGGCTTTGCCAGAACGGTGAATAGCCATGTTCGTCAATCACCCCGCGCATTTCGGCAACCACTTTGTCATTAAACTTGTCGCGAAAAGCCGCCATAAACATAAAGCGCGATTTCGACAGCAAATAGCCGTTGCCCTCTTTGCGCCACTCCGGGTCGAGAAACAGCGTGCACAGCTCGCTGCTGCCGGTGTGATCGTTACTGAGAAACAGCGTCGGCAACGCGTTATAGACATTCAGCTCTTTCGAAGCGTGAACCAGCGTGCCGACGCGATAGTTGTACCAGGGATCGTTCAGCCCAACTGCCACCTCAATGGCGCAAATCCCCGCCACTGTGCCTGTCTCGCTATCTTCCAGCACGAACACATAGCCCTGCTCACTTTTGGGCAGTTCGCCTTGCCAGGTTTTGATTGCCCTTTCGATACGCGCCGAAAGCGTGGCTTCATTGGCGGGAAGCGACGTCAGGCCGCCGCCCGTTTTGCTGGCAAGCTGCATCAGCGCCGAGACATCTGAACGCTCAACGGGACGGATGACCATCATGAAGAACCTCGGCTAACAAAGTGTTCGCAAGCAGCTGCAAAGCGATCCAGTCCGGTCGTCACCTCTTCTTCGCTAACATTGAGCGCAGGCGCAAAACGCACCACGTTGCCACCCGCAATCAGTACCATCACGCCTGCTTTCGCCGCTTCCTGAGAGATCTGTTTCGCTTGCCCGGCGTAATCGGCATTCAACACGCAACCAATCAACAAACCTAAGCCGCGAACTTCACTGAACAAACCGTAGCGGTGATTAATGGTATTAAGACGCTCAACAAACCAGTCGTGACGCTGTTTAACGCCATTAAGCATCTCTGGCGTGTTGATGAGATCCAGCACTTTGCCTGCCACCGCCGAGGCCAGCGGATTGCCGCCATAGGTGGTGCCATGAGTGCCAACAGTCATCACGCTGGCGCACTCTTCGGTTGCCAACAACGCACCGACCGGGAAACCGCCGCCCAGCGCTTTGGCGGTAGTTAACAGATCAGGCGTCACGCCGTAGTGCATATAGGCATACAGTTCCCCGGTGCGCCCGACGCCGGTTTGTACTTCATCAAAAATCAACAGCGCATTGTGGCGGTCACACAATTCACGCAGACCTTGTAAAAATGCGTTGCTGGCTGGCACCACACCGCCTTCCCCCTGGATGGGTTCGACAATCACCGCACAGGTAGAGTCGTCAATCAGCGCGCTGGCAGAGTTAATATCGTTATATGCAGCATGACGAATATCCGGCGGCAGTGGCGCAAAATCCTGTGAATAGGCGGGCTGCCCACCCGCACTGACAGTAAACAGCGTGCGACCATGAAACGCATTTTTGAACGCCACGATACCGCTCTTATGGCTGCCGTAGCGGTCGTGAGCGAATTTACGCGCCAGTTTTAGCGCCGCTTCGTTGGCTTCCGCACCGGAGTTACAAAAGAAGACGCGATCGGCAAACGTGGCGTCGATCAATTTTTTCGCCAGTCGCAGTACCGGCTCGTTGGTGTAACCGTTGCCGGTATGCCAGAACTTACTCGCCTGTTCGTTCAGCGCCTCACGCAGTTCCGGGTGCGCATGGCCCAGCGCGTTCACCGCAATGCCACCCGCGAAGTCGATATACTCTTTCCCCTGCTGATCCCACAAGCGCGAACCTTCGCCACGTACCGGTATAAACGGTGCCGGAGCGTAAACAGGTATCATCCATTCATCAAAGTTTTCACGCGTAATTGGCTGAGACATAGCGACCTCTACAGTAAATAATTCGTTATTTATATGTTAATAATAAGTAATGTTTGCGCTGTAAATGTAGATTGCAGGGTTCGTGCCAGCCAGTGATAAAAGTGCATAAACCGCGGTGGCTAACTGGAAATCAAGGAGTTATAACCAAACCATATGCATTTAAAGTGCATATAAAGTGAATACGTTTGCGATATGGGTGAATAAAAAGAATAAAAAACGCAATGTTATGCAGAAGTAAAATATAATTCTGGAATTGTGATCATTGACGAAATTTACTGGAAATTACTGCGCCATTCTGACGCAGCACGCACCAAAAGCGGGCATTTTTTGCGCCATCGTTGACATCATTAACAACCATCGATCAAATCACTTAACAACAGGCGGTAAGCAAAGCGAAATTCTGCTACCATCCACGCACTCTTTATCTGAATCAATGGCAGCGACTATGAAATTTGTCTCTTTTAATATCAACGGCCTGCGCGCCAGACCTCACCAGCTTGAAGCCATCGTCGAAAAGCACCAACCGGATGTGATTGGCCTGCAGGAGACAAAAGTTCATGACGATATGTTTCCACTCGAAGAGGTGGCGAAGCTCGGCTACAACGTGTTTTATCACGGGCAGAAAGGCCATTATGGCGTGGCGCTGCTGACCAAAGAGACGCCGATTGCCGTGCGTCGCGGTTTTCCGGGTGATGACGAAGAGGCGCAACGGCGAATTATTATGGCTGAAATCCCCTCGACGCTGGGCAATGTTACCGTGATCAACGGTTACTTCCCGCAGGGTGAAAGCCGCGACCATCCGATAAAATTCCCGGCAAAGGCGCAGTTTTATCAGAATCTGCAAAACTACCTGGAAACCGAACTCAAGCGTGAAAATCCGGTGCTGATTATGGGCGATATGAATATCAGTCCTGGCGACCTGGATATTGGCATTGGCGAAGAGAACCGTAAGCGCTGGCTGCGTACCGGAAAATGTTCTTTCCTTCCGGAGGAACGCGAATGGATGGAGAGACTGATGAGCTGGGGGTTGGTCGATACCTTCCGCCATGCGAATCCGCAAACAGCAGATCGTTTCTCATGGTTTGATTACCGCTCAAAAGGTTTTGACGATAACCGTGGTCTGCGCATCGACCTGCTTCTCGCCAGCCAACCGCTGGCAGAATGTTGCGTAGAAACCGGCATCGACTATGAAATTCGCAGCATGGAAAAACCGTCCGATCACGCCCCCGTCTGGGCGACCTTCCGCCGCTAATTTAGCTGTTCTCCTGGCTCAAACTGGGTCAGGAGAATTAACCTTGAGAAAAATCAACAAACTGTCAGTAATGATTTGTTGCCTGCCGCCCTTTGTTATACCGTCACTGCGTTTTTAGTTGTCTGACCACTTCTCTATTATCAAGTTTGATATAGGAAACTCCACGATGAACGCTGAGCGTAAATTTCTTTTTGCCTGTCTTATTTTTGCGCTGCTCATTTACGCTATCCACGCTTTCGGTTTATTCGATCTGCTCACCGATTTGCCCCACTTACAGACACTCATTCGCCAGAGCGGATTGTTCGGTTATAGCCTCTATATTCTGTTATTCATCATTGCCACCCTCTTTCTGTTACCAGGAAGCATACTGGTGATCGCTGGAGGAATAGTTTTTGGCCCGCTCTTAGGGACACTACTCTCATTAATTGCCGCCACGCTGGCCTCCTCGTGCTCATTCCTGCTGGCGCGCTGGCTGGGACGTGATTTACTGCTGAAATACGTTGGCCATAGCCATACCTTCCAGGCCATTGAAAAAGGCATTGCGCGTAATGGTATTGATTTTCTTATTCTGACCCGCTTAATCCCGTTGTTTCCTTACAATATTCAAAATTACGCTTACGGATTAACCACAATCGCCTTCTGGCCTTATACCCTTATTTCGGCACTCACGACCCTGCCCGGTATTGTTATTTATACCGTGATGGCAAGCGATCTCGCCAATGAAGGCATTACGCTGCGCTTTATTTTACAACTCTGTCTGGCGGGCCTGGCGCTGTTTATTCTCGTCCAGCTCGCAAAACTCTACGCCCGACACAAACATGTGGATCTGTCTGCTTCGCGCCGCAGCCCACTTACTCACCCCAAAAATGAAGGATAGAACGATGTTGCAACATTATTCAGTGTCATGGAAAAAAGGACTGGCTGCACTCTGCTTACTGGCTGTTGCCGGGCTTAGCGGCTGCGATCAAAAAGAGAATGCGGGTGCAAAAGTGGAATACGACGGACTTTCGAATAGCCAACCGCTGCGTGTCGATGCCAATAACCATACGGTAACCATGCTGGTGCAAATTAATGGTCGTTTCCTCACCGACGACACTCGTCACGGTATTGTGTTTAAAGATGGCTCCAACGGACATAAATCGCTGTTTATGGGTTATGCGACCCCGAAAGCATTTTATGAAGCCCTGAAAGAGGCAGGTGGTACACCGGGCGAAAACATGACGATGGATAATAAAGAAACGACTCATGTCACAGGCAGCAAACTGGATATTTCGGTCAACTGGCAAGGGGCGGCAAAAGCGTATTCCTTAGATGAAGTGATTGTTGACAGTAATGGCAAGAAACTGGACATGCGCTTTGGCGGTAATTTAACGGCAGCAGAAGAGAAGAAAACGGGCTGCCTGGTGTGTCTGGATAGCTGCCCGGTCGGCATCGTCAGCAATGCAACATACACTTATGGTGCGGTTGAAAAACGAGGTGAAGTTAAATTCAAAGGCAATGCCTCGGTTCTCCCGGCGGATAACACGCTGGCAACGGTTACCTTTAAAATCACCGAATAAAGCCAGGATAAAGGATGATGAAGATGCAATCGAGAAAAATCTGGTACTACCGTATAACCCTCATCATCCTGTTGTTCGCTATGCTGCTGGCATGGGCGCTGCTTCCCGGCGTCCATGAGTTTATTAATCGCAGCGTTGCGGCGTTTGCCGCCGTGGACCAACAGGGTATAGAACGCTTTATTCAGTCTTACGGCGCACTGGCGGCAGTTGTCTCGTTCTTGTTGATGATTTTGCAGGCCATTGCTGCACCGCTACCTGCGTTTCTGATCACCTTTGCAAATGCGTCGCTGTTTGGCGCGTTCTGGGGCGGCTTGCTGTCGTGGACCAGTTCGATGGCCGGCGCGGCGCTGTGCTTTTTTATCGCCAGAGTGATGGGCCGCGAAGTGGTGGAAAAGTTAACGGGTAAAACGGTACTCAATAGTATGGACGGCTTTTTTACCCGCTATGGTAAACACACCATTCTGGTATGCCGATTATTGCCTTTTGTGCCTTTTGATCCCGTAAGCTATGCTGCCGGTTTGACTTCAATACGTTTTCGCTCGTTTTTTATCGCCACCGGGCTTGGTCAGTTACCAGCGACTATTGTTTATTCCTGGGCGGGCAGCATGTTAACAGGCGGTACTTTCTGGTTTGTCACCGGACTGTTTATTCTGTTTGCCCTGACCGTGGTGATTTTTATGGCGAAGAAAATATGGCTTGAGCGCCAGAAGAGGAATGCCTGATGGGTTTACCGCCGCTTAGCAAAATTCCTTTCATTTTACGTCCGCAGGCGTGGCTGCATCGTCGCCATTACGGCGAGGTGCTAAGCCCGATTCGCTGGTGGGGGCGGATCCCGTTTATCTTTTATCTGGTGTCGATGTTTGTCGGCTGGCTGGAGCGCAAACGCTCACCGCTGGATCCAGTAGTGCGATCGCTTGTCAGCGCGCGCATTGCGCAAATGTGTCTGTGTGAGTTTTGCGTGGATATCACCAGTATGAAAGTCGCCGAGCGCACTGGCAGCACCGATAAACTGCTGGCAGTGGCTGACTGGCGGCAAAGCCCGCTCTTTAGCGATGAAGAACGGCTGGCGCTGGAGTACGCCGAAGCCGCAAGCGTAACGCCGCCAACGGTCGATGATGCCCTGCGTACCCGACTGGCTGCGCATTTTGACGCCCAGGCGCTCACCGAACTGACGGCATTGATCGGACTGCAAAACCTGTCAGCCCGTTTTAATTCTGCCATGGACATTCCCGCTCAGGGGCTGTGCCGTATTCCTGAAAAACGTTCTTAAGGAGAGATGATGCGCCATTGTGTGTGGTTGCTGGGATTGTTATCGCTGTTTTCTTTGGCAACACATGCCAGTGACTGGCAGGAAATCAAAAACGACGCCAAAGGGCAAACCGTCTGGTTTAACGCCTGGGGCGGCGATACCGCAATTAACCGCTATCTCGACTGGGTTAGCGGCGAGATGAAAACCCATTACGCTATAAACCTGAAGATTGTTCGTCTCGCGGATGCCGCAGACGCGGTGAAGCGCATTCAGACCGAAGCTGCTGCCGGACGCAAAACAGGCGGTTCGGTGGATCTGCTCTGGGTGAACGGCGAAAACTTCCGCACCTTAAAAGAGGCCAATTTATTACAAACGGGCTGGGTGGAGACTCTGCCCAACTGGCGCTATGTCGACACACAGCTGCCGGTGCGGGAAGATTTTTCAATGCCAACGCAAGGTGCGGAATCGCCCTGGGGCGGCGCGCAATTGACGTTTATCGCCCGCCGCGATGTTACGCCACAGCCACCACAAACGCCGCAAGCCTTACTGGAGTTTGCTAAAGCCAATCCCGGTACGGTTACCTATCCGCGCCCACCGGACTTTACCGGCACGGCGTTTCTTGAACAGTTGCTGATTATGCTGACGCCCGATCCCGCCGCATTAAAAGAAGCGCCGGACGATGCGACTTTCGCCCGTGTCACTGCTCCCTTGTGGCAATATCTTGATGCGCTGCATCCGTATTTGTGGCGCGAAGGAAAGGATTTCCCGCCTTCGCCCGCGCGGATGGATGCTCTGCTGAAAGCCGGCACATTGCGCCTGTCGCTGACCTTTAATCCTGCTCATGCGCAGCAAAAAATCGCCAGCGGCGATTTACCCGCCAGCAGTTACAGCTTTGGCTTTAGCGAGGGAATGATTGGCAACGTGCATTTCGTCACCATTCCCGCCAACGCGAATGCCAGTGCTGCGGCGAAGGTAGTTGCCAATTTCCTGCTCTCACCCGATGCACAACTGCGTAAAGCAGACCCTGCTGTCTGGGGCGATCCTTCGGTTCTCGATCCGCAAAAACTGCCTGACGGGCAGCGCGAAATATTGCAATCAAGAATGCCGCAGGATCTGCCGCCGGTACTGGCTGAACCGCACGCAGGTTGGGTAAATGCGCTGGAACAAGAATGGTTACACCGTTACGGTACGCATTAATCTTTTTGCTGTTGGCGATGGTGGCGGTGATTTATGCACCGCTGATCCCGGCAGCTCTCACGCTGATATCGCCTGCTTTGTCGTTGACGCACTGGCAGGCGTTATTTGCCGATCCACAGTTACCGCAGGCATTACTGGCGACGCTGGTGTCGACAACCATTGCGGCGGTCGGGGCGTTGTTGATTGCCCTGCTGGTGATTGTGGCGTTGTGGCCAGGGCCGAAATGGCAGCGTATGTGCGCCCGTCTGCCGTGGCTGCTCGCCATTCCCCATGTGGCTTTTGCCACCAGCGCCCTTCTGCTCTTTGCTGACGGAGGGCTGCTTTATGACTATTTCCCGTATTTCACTCCGCCAATGGACCGATTTGGCATCGGTCTGGGCTTCACGCTGGCGGTGAAAGAAAGCGCATTTCTATTGTGGATCTTAGCGGCAGTATTGAGCGAAAAACGGCTGTTGCAGCAACTCATTGTGCTGGATTCGCTGGGCTACAGCCGCTGGCAATGCCTGAACTGGCTGCCGTTGCCCTCCGTCGCGCCTGCGCTGGCAATGGCGATGCTGGCGATTGTTGCCTGGTCGCTGTCGGTCGTGGATGTGGCGATTATTCTTGGGCCAGGTAATCCACCGACGCTGGCAGTAATTAGCTGGCAGTGGTTAACTCAGGGCGACGCCGATCAACAAACGAAAGGCGCACTCGCCAGCCTGCTGCTGATGCTGTTACTCGCCGCCTACGTTTTGCTGGGCTATCTGCTATGGCGTAGCTGGCGGCGTACTATTCCCCGCGTAGATGGCGTTCGTAAGCCTGCCACGCCTTTATTGCCAGGCATTACGCTGGCGAGTTTTTTACCCTTAACCGGTGTGCTGTATGTGGTTCTGCTGGCGATCCTCGCGGATCAGTCGACGATCAATAGTGAAGCGCTCATCAATAGCCTGACGATGGGACTTACCGCGACGTTTATCGCTTTAATCCTGATACTGGCGTGGCTGGAATGGGGATCGTCACGTCGGCACTTCTGGCTATGGTTGCCCATTTTATTACCCGCTCTGCCACTGGTGGCGGGCCAGTACACGCTGGCGCTATGGCTGAACCTGGATGGGAGCTGGACGGCGGTAGTCTGGGGGCATCTGCTGTGGGTAATGCCGTGGATGCTGTTTATCCTGCAACCCGCCTGGCAGCGCATTGATTCACGGTTAATTTTGATTGCGCAAACACTGGGCTGGTCGCGGGCCACAATCTTCTTTTACGTGAAATGCCCACTCATGCTACGCCCTGCGCTGATTGTCTTCGCGGTGGGATTTTCAGTCAGTATTGCACAGTATATGCCGACGCTGTGGCTGGGCGCGGGGCGTTTTCCGACGCTCACCACTGAAGCGGTGGCATTAAGCAGCGGCGGCAGCAACGGTATTCTCGCCGCCCAGGCTTTATGGCAACTACTGTTGCCGCTTATTATTTTTGCCCTGACCGCGTTAGTAGCAAAATGGGTAGGTTATGTCAGACAAGGACTCCGCTAATGCTCTGCGTGAAAAATGTTTCGCTACGTTTACCAGAAAGCCGCTTGCTGAAAAACGTTAACTTTACGGTGAGTAAAGGTGACATTGTCACGTTAATGGGGCCGTCTGGCTGTGGAAAATCCACTCTGTTTTCATGGATGATTGGTGCGCTGGCCGGACAGTTTTCTTGTACAGGTGAGCTATGGCTCAATGAGCAACGGATTGACATGCTACCCACCGCACAGCGTCAGATTGGCATTCTTTTCCAGGATGCACTGTTATTTGATCAGTTCAGCGTCGGGCAAAATTTACTGCTGGCGCTACCGCCGACACTTAAAGGGAATGCCCGACGTAATGCCGTGAATGATGCACTTGAGCGTTCAGGCCTTGACGGAGCTTTCCATCAGGATCCTGCCACTTTGTCTGGCGGTCAGCGAGCGCGCGTTGCTCTGCTTCGCGCTCTTCTCGCTCAGCCAAAAGCGTTGCTACTGGATGAGCCATTCAGCCGTCTTGATGTGGCTCTGCGCGATAATTTTCGCCAGTGGGTGTTCAGCGAAGTTCGCGCCCTGGCGATCCCCGTCGTTCAGGTAACGCACGATCTCCAGGATGTTCCTGCTGATAGTTCTGTTCTGGATATGGCGCAGTGGTCAGAAAATTACAACAAACTGCGATAACGCAAAGTTTTTCCCAATGCGTCAGTTCAGAATGGCGCACTCAAAACTACAATGTCGGGATTTTCGATGAAACGTGTTTCTCAAATGACCGCGCTGGCAATGGCTTTAGGGCTGGCTTGCGCTTCTTCGTGGGCCGCTGAACTGGCGAAGCCTCTTACACTTGACCAGCTTCAACAACAAAATGGCAAAGCGATAGATACTCGCCCCAGCGCGTTTTATAACGGCTGGCCACAAACCTTAAATGGCCCTTCTGGTCATGAACCTGCCGCCTTAAACCTCTCTGCTAGCTGGCTCGACAAAATGAGCACCGAACAGCTTAACGCGTGGATCAAGCAACATAACCTGAAAGCCGATGCTCCGGTGGCGCTGTACGGTAATGACAAAGATGTCGATGCCGTCAAAACGCGACTGCAAAAAGCAGGTTTTACGCATATCTCCATTTTGAGCGACGCACTAAGCGAACCTTCCCGTCTACAAAAACTGCCGCACTTTGAGCAGCTGGTTTATCCGCAATGGCTGCACGACCTGCAACAAGGTAAAGAGGTTACGGCGAAACCTGCCGGTGACTGGAAAGTCATTGAAGCGGCCTGGGGCGCTCCTAAGCTTTACCTTATCAGCCATATTCCCGGCGCTGACTACATCGATACCAACGAAGTAGAAAGCGAACCGCTGTGGAACAAAGTTTCTGATGAACAACTAAAAGCGATGCTGGCAAAACACGGCATTCGCCATGACACCACGGTCATTCTGTACGGGCGTGATGTATACGCTGCAGCGCGTGTGGCGCAGATAATGCTTTATGCCGGCGTGAAAGATGTGCGCCTGCTGGATGGCGGCTGGCAAACCTGGTCCGACGCGGGTCTGCCCGTTGAGCGCGGTACGCCAGCGAAAGTGAAAGCGGAACCGGATTTCGGCGTGAAGATCCCGGCACAACCGCAACTGATGCTTGATATGGAACAGGCGCGTGGACTGCTGCATCGCCAGGATGCATCGCTGGTGAGCATTCGTTCGTGGCCAGAATTTATCGGTACGACCAGCGGTTACAGCTATATTAAACCAAAAGGTGAAATAGCCGGAGCACGTTGGGGACACGCTGGTAGCGACTCGACGCATATGGAAGATTTCCATAACCCGGATGGCACCATGCGTAGCGCCGATGATATTACCGCTATGTGGAAAGCATGGAATATCAAGCCAGATCAGCAAGTTTCATTCTACTGCGGCACCGGCTGGCGCGCATCCGAAACCTTTATGTACGCACGAGCAATGGGCTGGAATAACGTCTCCGTTTACGACGGCGGCTGGTACGAATGGAGCAGCGATCCAAAAAATCCGGTTGCAACCGGTGAACGCGGCCCGGACAGCAGCAAATAACATTGCAATTACTGACGCTGGAGCGACTTCAGCGTCAGATACCCACTCCACACCCGCGTAAAGGTCGTCATCCAGCACAACGCACCGAAGATCCACGCAAACCACGCAAACCATGCAGGGAATAAACATCCCAGCACAAACAGTAAGATCGTTTCAGTGCCTTCGGTTAATCCCCCCAGATAGTAAAACGACTTATGTGCATAACCGGGGTTATCAATCTGATGTTTTGCTGCCAGTGCAGCAAAGGCGAGAAAACTGCTGCCCGTGCCGATAAACGCAAACAGCAGCCAGCCGCCTGCCAGCGCGTTTTGCTCCGGTGCGGCAAGGATAAACCCAAAAGGCACCAGCGCGTAAAAAAGAAAATCGAGAGAAATATCGAGAAAGCCGCCCGCGTCGGTAAGCCCTCTGCGCCGCGCCAGCGCACCGTCCAGACCATCAAGCAGCCTGTTCAACAAAATGGCGACTAGCGCCGCCAGATACCAGCCCAGCGCCAGAAAAGGCAGTGCCAGCACGCCGATGGCAAATCCCACTAATGTTAAACCATCTGGCGTAATGCCCGGTTTATCAAGAACCCGCACGCACTGATGCAACAACGGTTTAATCCGGGGATGAAGATGGCGGTCTAGCACAGGCACTCCTTAAATATAAAGCCTTTCTGATTGAGCAACAGTGCGGATATTATGGCATTTTTCGCTTATCTGCCCGTGTGTAATTTATGAAAATGATTGAAGTTGTTGCCGCCATCATCGAACGTGATGGCAAAATTTTACTCGCGCAACGCCCCGCCCATAGCGATCAGGCGGGATTATGGGAGTTTGCCGGTGGTAAAGTCGAGCCGGATGAAAGCCAGCGGCAGGCGCTGGTGCGTGAGTTACGCGAAGAACTGGGCATCGAAGCAGCTGTGGGTGAATATGTTGCCAGCCATCAGCGAGAAGTTTCGGGGCGGATTATCCATCTTCATGCCTGGCACGTACCCGACTTCCACGGGACGTTACAGGCACATGAACATCAGGCGCTGGTCTGGTGCTCACCTGAAGAGGCGCTGCAATATCCGCTGGCCCCTGCTGACATTCCACTATTAGAGGCGTTTATGGCTTTACGCGCCGCCAGACCAGCGGATTAGTGCTAAGGGTTTTGTCATCACGCTGGCATTGCAGCAGTATTCCTTCGGCTTTAATTACCGCCCCTTCAGAATAATTTTGATCCTGATAAACGCAGCACTGAGTACAGGGCTGCGCTGACTGCCCGCCTGAACTGAACACTTCTGGCGGTACGTTTACCTCCACGTCCGGACGATAATGCGGGTTAGCCAGTGCAATTAATGGAAATGCTAATACTACGGCGAACAATGCTCGACTCACAGGGAACTCCTTAACGTTATTGTCTCTGCTACTGATAACGGTAGCCGGGTGGCAAAACTTTAGCGTCTGAGTTATCGCATTTGGTTATGAGATTACTCTCGTTATTAATTTGCTTTCCTGGGTCATTTTTTTCTTGCTTACCGTCACATTCTTGATGGTATAGTCGAAAACTGCAAAAGCACATGACATAAACAACATAAGCACAATCGTATTAATATATAAGGGTTTTATATCTATGGATCAGACATATTCTCTGGAGTCATTCCTCAACCATGTCCAAAAGCGCGACCCGAATCAAACCGAGTTCGCGCAAGCCGTTCGTGAAGTAATGACCACACTCTGGCCTTTTCTTGAACAAAATCCGAAATATCGCCAGATGTCATTACTGGAGCGTCTGGTTGAACCGGAGCGCGTGATCCAGTTTCGCGTGGTATGGGTTGATGATCGCAACCAGGTACAGGTCAACCGTGCATGGCGTGTGCAGTTCAGCTCTGCCATCGGCCCGTACAAAGGCGGTATGCGCTTCCATCCGTCAGTTAACCTTTCCATTCTCAAATTCCTCGGCTTCGAACAAACCTTCAAAAATGCCCTGACTACTCTGCCGATGGGCGGTGGTAAAGGCGGCAGCGATTTCGATCCGAAAGGAAAAAGCGAAGGTGAAGTGATGCGTTTTTGCCAGGCGCTGATGACTGAACTGTATCGCCACCTGGGCGCGGATACCGACGTTCCGGCAGGTGATATCGGGGTTGGTGGTCGTGAAGTCGGCTTTATGGCGGGGATGATGAAAAAGCTCTCCAACAATACCGCCTGCGTCTTCACCGGTAAGGGCCTTTCATTTGGCGGCAGTCTTATTCGCCCGGAAGCTACCGGCTACGGTCTGGTTTATTTCACAGAAGCAATGCTAAAACGCCACGGTATGGGTTTTGAAGGAATGCGCGTTTCCGTTTCTGGCTCCGGCAACGTCGCCCAATACGCTATCGAAAAAGCGATGGAATTTGGTGCTCGTGTGATCACTGCGTCAGACTCCAGCGGCACTGTAGTTGATGAAAGCGGATTCACGAAAGAGAAACTGGCGCGTCTTATCGAAATCAAAGCCAGCCGCGATGGTCGAGTGGCAGATTACGCCAAAGAATTTGGTCTGGTCTATCTCGAAGGCCAACAGCCGTGGTCTGTACCAGTTGATATCGCCCTGCCTTGCGCCACCCAGAACGAACTGGATGTTGACGCCGCGCATCAGCTTATCGCCAATGGCGTTAAAGCCGTCGCCGAAGGGGCAAATATGCCGACCACCATCGAAGCGACTGAACTGTTCCAGCAGGCAGGCGTACTGTTTGCACCGGGTAAAGCGGCTAATGCTGGCGGTGTAGCAACATCGGGCCTGGAAATGGCGCAAAACGCTGCGCGCCTGGGCTGGAAAGCCGAGAAAGTTGACGCACGTTTGCATCACATCATGCTGGATATCCACCATGCCTGTGTTGAGCATGGTGGTGAAGGTGAGCAAACCAACTACGTGCAGGGCGCGAACATTGCCGGTTTTGTGAAGGTTGCGGATGCGATGTTAAGCCAGGGCGTGATTTAAGACAATTGTGCCGGATACAGCGCAAACGCCTTATCCGGCAATAAAAATCTTCAGTATCAGATGGTTGAAAGAACCTTTATGTTATCACTCCATTGCCCGCCTCTTCTGATGGCGGGCTTTTTTTCGGCGCTCTCTTGCGTGGCGAATCCTTTTTCTTCCCTTCTCCACCGCCGGGAGCCATTATTCCCCGAAACTGCCTTACCGACGTGCGCTTTGCCTGATCAATCAACTGGTACAATGTCCCCACCAGCGGCTGCATAAAGTCCTGATAGCGACACTGCTTTTCACTGATTTGCGTCAGCACCGATTCCCAGTGCGCGGTCATGTCCGGTCGCGTCGCCATCTCTGGCAGCGAATGGAATAATGCTTTTCCGGCGTCGGTGGAGTGGATATAGCGCCCTTTTTTGGTCAGGAAGCCTCGCTTGAACAGCAGTTCAATAATCCCGGCGCGAGTCGCTTCTGTCCCCAGACCATCGGTCGCACGAAGGATCTTTTTCAGATCTTTGTCCTGCACAAAACGTGCTATCCCGGTCATCGCTGAAAGCAGTGTTGCATCGGTAAAATGGCGCGGCGGCTGGGTTTGCCGCTCTACCACTTCACCTTTTTCACACAGCAACTCATCGCCTTTCGCCACCACAGGCAGCGGCGTGCCGTCGTTTTCTTCATCGCGCTCTTTGCTGCCTAACAGTGTGCGCCAGCCTGCTTCAGCAAGAAAACGGGCTTTAGCGACAAATTTGCCTTTGGCAATGTCCAGTTCGATAACACACTTGCGGAACACCGCATCCGGGCAGAACTGCATCAAGTACTGACGGGCAATCAGGTTATAGACCTTCGCTTCGTTCTCCGTCAGGTTGATCGCAGAACTCCGTGCGGTCGGGATGATGGCGTGGTGCGCATCGACCTTTTTGTCATCCCAGCAGCGGTTGCGTATATCTGGATCGACCACTGGCTGCGGTAACAACCCCGGTGCATGAACGCTGATGGCATTCATCACTGCGTGGCGTCCGGCAAAATGCTCTTCCGGCAGATAGCGACAATCGGAACGCGGATAAGTGATTAGCTTGTGCGTTTCGTACAACTTCTGGCAGATATCAAGCACGTTCTGCGCGCTCAGACCAAAGCGTTTTGCCGCTTCAATCTGCAACGCCGAAAGCGAAAACGGCAGCGGTGCGGATTCTGATTCCCGTTTATCGTTATAGCTGGTGACAATAGCCGGTTGGCCGCTGATGCGGTTGACCACATGCTCCGCCAGCGGACGATGTAACAAGCGCCCTTCTTCATCCTGATAAGGTTCACACGCTTCGCTCGGTTGCCAGATAGCGGTAAACCGCTCATCGGCAGGTGTCACGATATGCGCTTTGACTTCAAAGAAATCTTTCGCCACGAAGTTTTCAATCTCTTCGTCGCGGCGCACCACCAGTCCGAGTACGGGCGTCTGCACGCGTCCCACGGAAAGTACGCCCTGATAACCCGCATTGCGACCGAGAATGGTGTAAGCGCGGGTCATATTGATGCCGTACAGCCAGTCGGCTCGGGCTCGCGCCAGTGCAGAAACGCACAACGGCACAAACTCACTGTTGGAACGAAGACGGTCGATCGCCCGCTCAACCGCCTGCGGGTTCAGGTCGTTTATCAAGCAACGCTGCACCTGCTGGCGCTTTTCCGGTGCCAGTTGCAGATAGTCCAGCACTTCATCCACCAGTAATTGCCCTTCGCGATCCGGGTCACCGGCGTGAACGATTTCGCTGGCTTCATGCAGGAAGCGTTTGATGACATTAAGTTGTTTGGTCACGGAGGGTCGGGGCTGTAATTGCCACTTTTCCGGGACAATCGGCAAATCAGCAAGATTCCAGCGCGCATAGCGGCTGTCGTAGGCGTCTGGCTGCGCCTGCTCAAGCAGGTGACCGATACACCAGGTCACCACCTGACCATTACCGCACTCGATAAAGCCATCGCCTTTCCGGTGCGGTTTGGGCAGGACATCAGCAATGGCGCGCGCCAGACTCGGTTTTTCGGCAATAAACAACCGCATTGAATTAACGGATCTCAACCATGGCACGACCGCCGCGCGCTGGCACCAGTTCGCCAATTGCCGTCAGTTCAATGCCAAACTCGGCGGCTGCAGCTTTAACCTCATTTTCTGCTTCCGGCATGACCGCAAGCAGCAAACCGCCAGAAGTTTGCGGATCGCACAGCAGATCGCGCACTTCACGCGGCATTTCACCCATCAGATGACCGTAGCTGGCAAAGTTACGTTCGGTGCCGCCAGGCACTGCGCCCAACTTAATGTACTCTTCAACCCCCGGCAGTTTCGGGATCGCTTCATAGTCGACGCGCGCCTGCACACCAGCACCCTGACACATTTCGCTTAAATGCCCCAGCAGACCAAAGCCCGTAACGTCGGTCATCGCTTTTACGCCTTCGATGTTGGCAAAGGACGCGCCTGCGATGTTCATCCGGCACATCACTTCCGTCGCCAGTCCCTGATGTTCTGGTTTCAGCAGTGATTTTTTCTCAGCCGTGGTAAGAACGCCAATCCCCAGAGGTTTCGTCAGGAACAGTTTGCATCCAGCTTGTGCGGTACTGTTTTTCTTCACCCGCTCGGTCGGTACGATCCCCGTCACCGCCAGACCAAAAATCGGCTCCGGCGCATCGATGGAGTGACCGCCAGCCAGCGCAATACCCGCCTGACGACATGCATAACGTCCACCTTCGGTCACTTCGCGGGCAATTTCCGGGGAAAGTTTATTAATCGGCCAGCCGAGGATCGCAATCGCCATAATCGGTTTGCCCCCCATCGCGAAGATATCGCTGATGGCGTTAGTCGCCGCAATGCGGCCAAAATCGAAAGGATTATCAACGATCGGCATAAAGAAGTCGGTGGTACTGATAACGCTGGTGCCATTGCCCAGATCGTACACTGCCGCATCGTCGCGGGTTTCATTACCCACAAGCAAATTCGGATCAACAAACTTCGCCTGCTCACTGTGCAGGATGGTTTCCAACACTTTTGGGGAAATTTTACAGCCGCAACCAGCTCCGTGGCTGTATTGGGTCAAACGAATCGAGTTCTCGCTCATGGACATCTCCTGTCAATGCAATCCGGGTATGGTAACCCTCATTCCGTGAAGTGATAAGTGAGAGTGTCTGAATTCCTGCGCCTTTGCTCACAATCCAGACAGTTTCGCGACAATTATCAGAAATAAGTGACAAACGGCGTCGGGTCCGGGACGTTTATCGACGTAGATGCTTTCAGTTGTGGCGTGCCGAGGTAGAGAAAACCGACAATTTTATCCTGCTCACGGCAACCGAATGCTTCACGCACTACCAGGCTTTCAGTTAATGCGCCACTGCGCCAGATGCCGCCAAACCCCTGGGCAACGGCTGCCATTTGCATCGCCATGACTGCGCATCCCGCAGACATTTCCTGTTCCCAGCGCGGGACTTTATGATTTTCTTCGCATTTCGCCACCACCGTTATGATGAGCGGTGCGCGGAACGGCGCATTACGCGCTTTGTCGATGGCTTTGTCATCACTACCGGCAGCAATCGCCCCCTGCTCCAGTACAGCGCTGAATCGCTCGCGCCCTTCCCCTTCAATCACAAAAAAATGCCACGGTTGCATGGACTTATGGTCCGGAGCACGCATACCCGCTCGCAGTATGTTTTGCAGTTGTTCACCCGTTGGCGCAGGTTCAGCCAGGCGGGAGGCGCTACGGCGATTGATCAATAGTTCGAGTGCATCCATTTGATTAACTCCTGTCATGATATTTATTCACAAAATTAACACGAGAGTGGATTTTGTTACAGCACAGTCCGCAATTCCTGCTGACAAGTGTCGGTTGGGTCATTACGATAACCACATCTATTGCGCCTGTGACAGGTGTGACCTTAAGTTGGGAGAATACATGCGAACCCTTTGGCGATTTATTGCCGGATTTTTTAAATGGACGTGGCGTCTGCTGAATTTCGTCCGTGAAATGGTACTTAACCTGTTCTTTATTTTTCTCGTACTGGTTGGTGTGGGGATTTGGATGCAGGTCAGCGGTGGTGATTCGAAAGAAACGGCCAGTCGTGGCGCACTGCTGCTGGACATTTCTGGTGTGATCGTCGATAAACCCGACAGTTCTCAGCGGTTTAGTAAATTAAGCCGCCAACTGCTTGGTGCCAGTTCCGATCGTCTGCAGGAAAACTCACTGTTTGATATCGTCAATACCATTCGCCAGGCGAAGGATGACCGCAATATCACCGGTATCGTGATGGATCTGAAAAACTTCGCAGGCGGCGACCAACCGTCTATGCAGTACATCGGCAAAGCCCTGAAAGAGTTTCGTGACAGCGGGAAACCGGTTTATGCCGTTGGCGAGAACTACAGCCAGGGGCAATATTATCTCGCCAGTTTCGCCAATAAAATTTGGCTGTCTCCGCAAGGCGTGGTGGATCTGCACGGTTTTGCTACCAACGGTCTGTACTACAAATCGTTGCTGGATAAGCTGAAAGTTTCCACCCATGTGTTCCGCGTGGGTACGTATAAATCTGCCGTTGAACCGTTTATTCGTGATGATATGTCACCGGCAGCCCGCGAAGCTGACAGCCGCTGGATTGGTGAGCTGTGGCAAAACTATCTGAATACTGTTGCCGCTAACCGGCAGATCCCTGCTCAGCAGGTATTCCCTGGCGCGCAAGGGTTGCTTGAGGGTTTAACCAAAACCGGTGGCGATACCGCGAAATATGCACTGGAAAACAAGCTGGTCGATGCACTGGCATCGAGTGCGGAAATCGAAAAAGCTCTGACCAAAGAGTTCGGCTGGAGTAAGACTGATAAAAATTATCGCGCCATCAGTTATTACGATTACGCATTGAAAACGCCGGCAGATACCGGTGACAGCATCGGTGTCGTCTTCGCGAATGGCGCAATTATGGATGGCGAGGAAACTCAGGGAAATGTTGGCGGTGATACCACTGCGGCACAAATCCGCGACGCTCGCCTTGACCCGAAAGTGAAAGCGATTGTTCTGCGTGTTAATAGCCCAGGTGGCAGCGTTACCGCGTCCGAAGTGATTCGCGCTGAACTGGCTGCCGCCAGTTCAGCGGGTAAACCTGTGGTTGTGTCGATGGGCGGTATGGCGGCATCTGGTGGTTACTGGATTTCCACGCCAGCTAATTACATTGTGGCTAACCCCAGCACCCTGACCGGTTCTATCGGTATCTTCGGCGTGATCACCACCGTAGAAAATAGTCTGGATTCGATTGGTGTTCATACTGATGGTGTCTCAACTTCACCGCTGGCGGATGTTTCTATCACCAGGGCACTGCCGCCGGAAGCGCAGCAGATGATGCAGTTAAGCATTGAGAATGGCTATAAACGCTTTATCACGCTGGTTGCTGATGCGCGTCATTCGACGCCGGAGCAGATTGATAAAATCGCCCAGGGCCACGTCTGGACCGGTCAGGATGCAAAAGCTAACGGGCTGGTCGATAGTCTCGGTGATTTCGATGATGCGGTCGCCAAAGCCGCAGAGCTGGCAAAAGTGAAACAGTGGCATCTGGAATACTACGTTGATGAACCGACCTTCTTCGACAAACTGATGGACAACATGTCAGGTTCTGTCCGGGCAATGTTGCCAGATGCGTTCCAGGCCATGTTACCTGCACCGCTGGCCTCGGTAGCCTCTACCGTAAAAAGTGAAAGCGACAAGCTGGCCGCGTTTAACGACCCACAAAACCGTTATGCGTTTTGCCTGACCTGCGCCAACGTGCGTTAAGTCTTGTACTAAGTGGCCGACAGATCGTCGGCCACATTTTTTTACCTCGACGAATCCTCTTCCCGCTGTCTCGCCCCATATTTCCTTATCCGCATAGTATCAGGTGCGCTCCCCCTGCCTCACGTATATACTTTTGCTCTTTCGATATCATTCATATCAATATCATGCAAAAGAAATCAATTTACGTCGCCTACACGGGCGGGACCATCGGGATGCAGCGTTCCGAGCAGGGTTATATTCCGGTGTCAGGTCATCTACAGCGCCAACTGGCGCTGATGCCGGAATTCCATCGCCCGGAGATGCCAGATTTCACCATTCATGAATATACGCCGCTGATGGACTCTTCAGATATGACGCCAGAAGACTGGCAGCATATTGCTGAAGATATTAAAGCGCATTATGACGACTATGATGGTTTTGTCATTCTGCACGGCACCGACACGATGGCGTATACCGCCTCTGCGCTGTCGTTCATGCTCGAGAATCTCGGTAAACCGGTTATTGTGACAGGGTCACAAATCCCGCTAGCTGAGTTACGCTCTGACGGACAAATTAATCTGCTGAATGCGTTGTACGTTGCGGCGAATTATCCTATCAACGAAGTAACGCTCTTTTTTAATAACCGACTTTATCGTGGCAACCGTACCACCAAAGCCCATGCCGATGGTTTTGATGCGTTTGCCTCTCCAAACCTTCCTCCGTTACTGGAAGCAGGTATCCATATTCGTCGTTTGAATACGCCACCCGCCCCGCACGGTGAAGGGGAATTGATCGTTCATCCAATCACCCCACAACCCATTGGCGTAGTGACGATTTATCCGGGGATTTCTGCTGACGTCGTGCGCAATTTTCTGCGCCAACCGGTGAAAGCATTGATTCTGCGCTCATATGGCGTGGGTAATGCGCCACAAAACAAAGCCTTCCTGCAGGAATTACAAGAAGCCAGCGATCGCGGTATTGTGGTGGTCAACCTGACACAATGTATGTCCGGTAAAGTGAACATGGGTGGTTATGCCACCGGTAACGCCCTCGCCCATGCCGGCGTTATTGGCGGTGCAGATATGACTGTAGAAGCCACGCTAACCAAACTGCATTACCTGCTTAGCCAGGAACTGGATACTGAAACCATTCGCAAGGCCATGAGCCAAAACCTGCGCGGCGAACTGACGCCGGATGATTAAGGAGACTGCAATGCCCCCTCGCGCCCTGTTACTGGTCGATTTACAAAATGATTTCTGTGCTGGTGGCGCGCTCGCCGTGCCGGAAGGTGACAGTACGGTGGATGTCGCTAACCGCCTGATTGACTGGTGCCAGTCGCGCGGTGAAGCGGTTATCGCCAGTCAGGACTGGCACCCGGCGAATCACGGCAGTTTTGCCAGTCAGCACGGTGTAGAGCCTTATACGCCAGGCCAACTCGACGGTTTGCCACAAACCTTCTGGCCAGATCACTGTGTGCAGAACAGTGAAGGCGCACAATTACATCCGTTACTGAACCAAAAAGCGATCGCAGCGGTGTTCCATAAAGGCGAAAATCCTTTAGTTGACAGTTACAGTGCCTTTTTTGATAACGGCCGTCGGCAGAAAACCACGCTCGATGACTGGTTACGCGATCATGAAATCGATGAATTGATCATTATGGGCCTGGCTACTGACTATTGCGTGAAGTTTACCGTACTGGACGCGTTACAGTTAGGTTATAAGGTTAATGTGATTACCGATGGTTGTCGTGGTGTGAATATCCAGCCACAGGACAGTGCGCACGCGTTTATGGAGATGTCAGCAGCTGGGGCAACGCTATATACGCTGGCAGACTGGGAAGAGACGCAGGAGTAATTTTATGCTGGCCTACAATTCTGTACTGCCATTGTAGGCCAGATAAAACACGTCAGTGGTACATCTGGCAATTGACGCCATCAACGAAAGATTTAATTCACCTCAGAAATCTCTTCCAGCGACACCTTCCGCGTTTCGATGCCAAAAATGGAGAGAACCAGCGCACAGAGCACTAACATCACGCCAAGCACCATAAACACCGTGATTGACCCATAATGCGTTAATAGTGCCGCAACGCCATAAGGCGTGAAGACCGCGACGATCCGTCCGACGGCATTAACGAAACCCGAACCGCGCAAGCGTAAATGCGTTGGCCAGAGCTCCGGGATATAAACCGCCGACGCGAAGCAAACATACATGTATAAAAAGAAGATCATCACCAGGCCATAGATTAAAATCGCCCACTCTGTAGTCTGAATTGAATAGATATAGCCTAACACGGCAATAATAATAAGTAAGGCGGAGCCAAATAATCGACGAGGAAAATGATCAATAATTAATGCCGCAATAAATATTCCTACCGGAGCGCCAATCATAATAACAGCAGTCATTAATATTGATTTATCGACATCAATGCCGGAGTTAACAAATATGGTCGGTATCCATACGGTGATGGTATAAAGTGAAATATTCATTGCAATTAAAACAGTAATCGCGACTAATGTACGTCGTAACATTTCCCCTTTAAACAGCAGCCAGAAAGTACCATTGATTACGTTAGCCTTGCTGTTGCTCTGATTCAAAGTAAGCGGGGGTAAACGAACACTCTTCTCTCTTTCAATTTGCTGCTCTACTTCACGAAGTTGGCTTTCTGCACCTGCGATTTGTCCTTTCCCCGCCAACCATCGAGGCGACTCAATAAAGTATTTACCTGAGAGAAACCAGGCTAACAGTATGCCAATACCACCCAGCAGAAACATTATCCGCCAACTAAAAAAAGCGATAACCACCACGCCTATCGCCGCAGACAACATGGGCGACCAGTTACCGACAAATGAGAGCCGCGCGGACCATTTTCCACGCACCGTCGCGGGGATAAACTCCGTAAACGAAGCATAGCCAACCATAATCAGCGCCCCCATTCCTGTGCCCATCAGGAAGCGAAAGAAGATGAGCCAGTACATATCAGGGACAAAAGCGGCCCCTGTTGCCGCAATACCGACGATGAGAAGATTTATGCGAAAAGCCCTGCGCCGCCCAAAATAATCACCGATGAACCCACCGGTAAGAGAGCCGATGAAATAACCAAACATTAATGCCGAGGTAAAGGCGGCATTGAGGAAATTATTTGACCATCCATTGCTTACCAGCTTTGCTAAAACAACATTGCCTGAATAACTCAAAAAACCCGTTAATAACAGACTAAAGCTTATAATACCAAATATACGATAATGAAACCGGGCCAAAGGCAAGCGGTCCAGTCTTGCGCCAATTTGATCATATTGTTCCATTAGGTGCCTCGGATTTGCTAAAAAGGTAGCAATTGCGGCAAATTCACTTGCCGCATCTTTATCATCATTTTATTTTCCAGGCGCAGGAACAAATAATATTGACAACGTGTGCTTAAATTACCACACCAGCTGGATATTATTGTCTTTGCAAAATGCTATCCACTCTGCACCCGGTGATTTATCAGTTATTATGTAATTAATATGACTAAAGTCAGCTAACTGGACAAAAGCTTTGCGATCAAACTTAGAGTGATCAACCAATAACGCAACCTCTGTCGCCTGACGGATCATTGTCTTTTTGATTTCAGCTTCCGCTTCGTTAGAGTCCAGCGCGCCGCTGTTAATATCAAGACCTTTACAACTCATTACCATGATATCGACATGGTAGCGGCTGATGATCTCTTTAGTAATTCTTCCTTGCAGGGAAAGTGTATTTTTGTTTAGTTCCCCCCCCGTTGAAACGACTTTAATTTCTGATTGAGCCAGAACATGAATCGCTTCCGCCGAGTTAGTTAGCAACGTCAGGTCACTACGGTCCTGCAACAATTTGAGCAATTCCATAACGGTACTACTGGAATCGGCTGCCATAGTGGTTTTATTGTCGATAAAGGGTAGTGCCTTGCGTGCAATAAGCTGCTTCTCTTCATAAAACGATGAAGCGCGCTTATAAAAATGGATATTCTCCGTCAACATCGCTGTATTTAAAACAGCACCACCATAGGTTCTGGTCAAAAAGCCTTCATCTTCCAGCTTCTCGAGATCGCGGCGAATGGTTTCTTCGGTTACCTGAAAAATCCCACTCAAATTTGAGACTGTCACCTTTTTATCGTTGGCAACCATTTGCTTAATTGCCTGAATCCTGTCTTTTGCCGCCACGATTACACCCCTGTATCTTTTTACATCACATTAGCGCGATTATCGCATAACCGATGTTTACTTTCAAAATAACCTGTTTGAATCACAGATTTTCATCACAGTTTTCACAGAAACAGAGGTGAATCGTGTTGAGTATTTAACGCTCCAGGGCCTCTGCCATTTCCCTCATCAATGTTGCGTCTGCATCCGATAAGTTGATATTCAATGCCGCGACATTTTCGCGTACCTGTTCCGGTGCAGTAGCCCCACTAAGAATGGAGATTAAATCACTCTGTTTTAATATCCACGCCAGTGCCAGAGTGGGAATTGTGCACTGATAACGAGCACAGAGTGGCTGCCACTGTTCAAGCATATCAATCACTTTCAGCATGTTTTCACGCTGGAACCAGACTTTATTTGCCCGAGCGCCGCCCGGAACGTAATCACGAGTGATGGTACCGGTCAACAATCCCTGCTCTAACGGCGAATAAACCTGTACCACAATGCCATTATCACGACATAGCGGCAGCAGTTCGCTTTCCATTGCCCGGTCGAGGATACTGTATTTCGCCTGAATAATATCCAGTTCACCATATTGCAGATACTCGCGGATATGGTCAGCATCGACGTTAGCAGCGCCTATAGCGCGAATTTTCCCTTCGGCCTTTAACTCATTGAGCACTGTGACAGTTTCAGCGATCGGCGTAAAAAATGGCGGCACCGACTGCCAGTGCGTCATGTAGATATCGATGTAATCAATACCCAGACGTTGCAAGCTGGCTTCTACCTCTTCGCGGATAGATTCCGGGGAAAGGTTTTTATACAACTGCCGATCGCCAACTTTGTTGAATAAACTTCCTTTTCGTTCCCAGACAATGCCGCATTTGGTTTCTACTACAACCTGTTCACGGGGCAGTTTTTTTAACGCCTGACCGACGATAACTTCACTATTGCCAAAGTTATATCCTGGCGCAGTATCAATCAGGTTAATGCCGCAACGATGGGCTTCAAGAATCGTATCAATACATATTTGTCGATCGAGATCGCCATTCCATGCAGGACCACCGCCAATGGCCCATGTCCCCAACCCCATTCGCGAAAGCGTTATATCCGTTGTGCCTAAAGGTATCTTTTTCATTTGCCTTCATTATCCTTCGTATTCTTCCAGCAATTGTTCGACCAGCTTTCTATTTTTTACGCCGGTGGTGGCACCGACGCTTAGAACCGAGATAGCCGCCGTTGCATTGGCAAAGCGCGCGCATTCACGCAAATTTTTGCCTTCTAACAGTGCCGCAATGAAACCTGAAGCAAAGTTATCGCCCGCGCCAATGGTGTCGATGGCGGTTATTCCTGCGACCGCCGGCACCTTCATCGTCATATCATCACGCTTGATAAAGCAGCCGTCTTTACCCGTTTTAATCACCACCGTTTTTACGCCGCACGCAAGAAAGCAGTCAGCAATTTCATCCAGTGTCTCTTTCCCGGTGAGTAATTTTGCCTCGGCAAAATTAGGAAACAGATAATCGACAAAACTCAATGCTTCGCAAATATCATCCAGCGTTTCATTCAACCGCGGTTTGATCATATCGGCACAGATAATCATCTGCCGGGCTTTAGCTTGCGTAAAAATTTCTGTTAGCGCTTTACCATCCAATAGAGGACTGTTGAAAATACTGGCCAGTGATAATAATTTCGCCTGAGAAAACCGCGCAAAATCAACATCGTCAATATTCAATTTCCACAGACTGCCGTTACGGTTTGTGACAAACGTCCGCTCGCCATCCTCCGTCACCAGTCCAACGTTAATAGAGGTATCTATGCTGACGTCCTGCTTCAGGCTTTGAATATCAATATTCTCTTTGCGGCAATGGTCGAGAATAAATTGCCCGGCGGCATCTTTACCAATACGACTCATTAATGCTGTGCGATGGCCCAGACGAGAAATAATTGTTGCTTCATTTATTGCATCCCCCCCGGTGGCCATTGCGATTCTTTCAAGAGGATAAGAATCCACATCAAAGATATTTTTACTGACCGGTTGCAATGGAATATCAACAATAGCGGCACCTATACAAATAACGTCGAGATTATCCATATCATTATTCCGCTTTGCCATCAGAACCGAACAGTTTAATTTTTTCCAATGCCCGTTCTTTTACAGCTTTACGTACTTCACGTTCTAAATGCAGGAAAGGCTGATCCTGGTTTTCTTTCACTGCTACCATTGCGGCCTGACAGAGCTCCGTATGAATGTTGATTTTCGCGATACCCAACGAAATTGCAGTTTTAATGTCGGCATCACTGATCCCCGATGCACCGTGCAAAACCAGCGGAACAGAAACGGCATCGCGTACGCGTTTGACGACCTCAAAGTTCAATTGTGGCTCTGACGTATAAACCCCATGCTGGTTGCCGATGGCGACAGCCAATGAGTCACAGCCCGTACGTTCAACAAATTCAGCCGCCTGGTCAGGATCGGTATAGTGATAGCCCGCCAGCGCTTCTTCATAAACGGTTTCATTACCGACATGCCCTAATTCTGCCTCTACCGGAATACCCAGCGGATGGAAGAAATCAACAGCCTCTTTGGTTAAACGAATATTTTCTTCGAAATCAAATGCGGAAGCATCACGCATTAATGAATTCATACCATGAGTCCAGGCGTTATGAATAATTTCCATACTCCGACCATGATCCCAATGAGTTATTACCGGCACCGTTGCTTTTTTTGCCATTGATACCATCATGTGAGAGAAATCTTCAAATGAGGTGTTCCCGACAAAACCTGTACCAAAAGAAATAATAACCGGTGATTTCGCTTCTTCGGCTGCGTCGATAACGCCCATCAACATTTCTGCATTCCATACGTTAAAATGGGCAATTGCATAATGTTTATTTGTGGCATCGTTTTCCCAATATCTGATATCTGCGAGCATATTCTGTTCTCCCGTATTAATTAATCGCTAATTTTAATAACGCCTTTAATAATGTCGCGTTTGTTGTTAACCGACTCTTCAAATGCCTGTTGTACATCCTGATAATCGTAAATATGTGTCACCATCGATTTCACATCGAATCGCCCTGAGGAAATAGCTTCAATCGTGACCGGATAACGATTGGCATAGCGGAATACTGTCTGAATAGTGACTTCGCGATTGATTTTGAGGAAATTGATTGCCGAATCGCCCGGTACAGTACCAACAATCATAATTTTACCGCCGCGCATTACCAGATAAGGTGCCTGTTTAACGGTGACCGCAGAACCCGCTGTTTCGAAAACAATATCTGCGCCCATTTCTTCGGTAAATTGCTGACAGCGTGCAATAGTGTCTTCTTTTGCACCGTTAATAACCACTGTCGCGCCGAGCTGTTCCGCCATTGTCAGACGTTTATCCAGTACATCAACGACGGCAATATCCGTAGCTCCCAGGCATTTGCACGCTTGCAACGTCATCAAACCAATACAACCCGCTCCCAGAATAATTATCTTCTTACCCGGTTTAACATCTGCCAGCATCGCGGCATGCATCCCGACTGCAGCAGGCTCCACCAGCGCCCCTTCCATCATGTCCATATTGTCGGGCAGTTTGTAAGTAAAGCTCTCCGGATGACACAGATAGTGCGTTAATGCGCCGCGGTAGTTAGGTTGTGTCGCCATAAAATCAACGTCCGGGCAGATGTTATATTTGCCTTCCAGACAGTAACGACAGTGACCGCAAGGAACGCCAGGTTCGATATTTACCCGATCCCCCGCTTTAAATTTGCGCACACGGCTTCCCACAGCCACAACCGTCCCGGCGCATTCATGACCCAAGCCAATTTCTTGATTTGGGTCTTTAGGCGGAATAAACGGGCCTGATTCAAAACCATGTACATCTGAACCACAAATACCGACATATTCCACTTTAATCAAAACTTCATCTTCTTTAGGCACAGGTATTTCTGCTGAAATAATTTTCATTGTGCCCGGCACCTGCAATATTGCTTTTGAATTTTTCATTTTGAATCCACCAGTATTATTTATTGACTACTGCATCAATACTTAAACTTTCAACGGAGACACCTTTGGTTTCAATTCCAATGGTGGCGATAGCAATTGCGACAATAATTGAAACCGCCCCCAGAAGAATAAAGACTCCCGTTACGCCATAACTACTGAGCAGCACTGCAACGGCATAAGGTGCGGCAATACCACTGATTCGCCCTACTGCATTCGCCAGACCGGAGCCACGTAATTTGGCCTCTGTCGGCCAGATCTCAGGGACATACACTGCCGAGGCATAGCAAACGTACATATAGACGAAAGTAATCAGGAAGAAACCAATCAACGTTATGAGCAACATACTGGTTTGCAGTGAATAGATATATCCGAGCACCGCAATCAGGATTAATAGCCCCACACCCATTGTTTTACGCGGAATTTTATCCATCACCAGCATAGCAATAAAAATACCAAATGGCGCGCCAAACATACTCATGGTATTTAAAACAATCGAGTCTTTTAAATTAATCCCCTGGGTCATGAATATTGTTGGCAACCAGTTAATTAGTGTGTACTGCACAACGTTCATGGCAATCAGCACACAAGAGCCTAATATCACGCGTTTCAGTAATACTCCTGTCAGTAAGGCTGAATACGGCACCGCTTGTGGCGCTTTACCGTCATCAGCAATAACCACGGGCGGCAAAGGTTTTCCCGTCTGGCGTATGACGCCTTCTTCTATACTCCGCATGACTTTCTCGGCTTCCTGATACCGTCCGCGCGATTCCAGCCAGCGCGGGGATTCAGGAAAGTAGCGCCAGGCCAGCGCCGTAGCGATAAGCGACAATATTGCAGGGATAAGCAGTTGTACTCGCCAGTTCCACTCTGCACTAATCAGCGGCGTGAGTCCCATCGCAATCAATGAACAGAGCGGATATGACCAGTTGCCAATAAAAGAAACCCGACTGGACCACGTTCCGCGATTTCTACCGGGCATATATTCGGTGAAACCAGCAAACAGCGTCACCAGTAAAGCTCCCAGCCCAACGCCCATCACAAAACGGCAGGCAATAAGGAAATCCATATTCGGTGAAAAAGCACCGACCACCATCGAGGCAATATGAATGGCCTCATAGAGGATGAACGCATTTCTGCGACCGGTTTTGTCACCGATGATGCCGCCAACCAGCGCACCGAGAAACATTCCGGCGGTCGTGATTGCTGAGAATGTGGCAGTGGTGGAATTATCTGTCCAGCCCAACTCTTTCAGCTGCGCGAGGATCAAGCCACCAACGGCATTACTCCAGCAGACAAGCAAGCCAAACGAGACGATGGCAAACATTGACGAATGCCAGCGGCAATCCGGTAAGCGATCCAGCCGTGCACCACAATGCGGTTTTGTTATCTGTTCCATGCGATAACGTTCCTTCAGGAGAGTAGTTATTCATCAAAGTCGTAAGTCATGATCACTTTGATTGCGGTTTTATCGACCATCGCATCAAACCCTTCGCGCCATTGCGACAGGCCGATACGATGCGTGATCATCGGTTTGACTTTGATAGCGCCGCTGGCTAATAGCCGGAGAGCGTTACGCCATGAGGTGGAGTCATAGGCCATATGCCCAATGATGCTTTTGTTCCAGGCGGTAATGTCATTAATCGAGAAATCAAGAGGTTTGAAGCCCATTCCAACGCGTACCACTTCCCCGTTCGGGCGGAGCATTTCGATGGCTTGTTTCAATGCGATATTGGCACCGGAGCATTCAATCACCAGTCCCAGATTGTCTTTGCCACAAATTTGCTGGCAGCGCGCCACCACATCTTCGGTAGAACCATTTACTACTGCCGTAGCACCCAGTTCTTTTGCAACCGGGAAGCGGACCGCCACATCTTCTTGTAGACCAACGACGACGATATTTACCGCCCCCATAATCCGCGCCATTTGTACGGAGAACAGCCCGAGTGGGCCAGTACCGATGACGACTACATCCTGACCAGGGAGGAATTTCGATTGCTGCGCGATGGATTTGTAGGCATTACAGATAGGGTCAAGTACGGCTGCGTCCTCATAATCAACACCATCAGGGATTTCCCACAACGCATGACGATGAATTTTGAGAATTTCACCAGGAACAAGACAATATTTGGAAAAACCACCACCCCAGG
>OHSP01000323.1_pt1 | contig 28106 bp, 22 predicted proteins | sample 1578711 | NCBI WGS metagenome assembly OHSP01 (sample SAMEA3879584, study PRJEB24766) | human gut metagenome | biome: human-associated habitat; feature: feces | place: USA | collected 1985/1987
CCGCCGTTGCTCTTACTCGGATTCGTAAGCCGTGAAAACAGCAACCTCCGTCTGGCCAGTTCGGATGTGAACCTCACAGAGGTCTTTTCTCGTTACCAGTGCCGCCACTACGGCGGTGATACAGATGACGATCAGGGCGACAATCATCGCCTTATGCTGCTTCATTGCTCTCTTCTCCTTGACCTTACGGTCAGTAAGAGGCACTCTACATGTGTTCTGCATATAGGGGGCCTCGGGTTGATGGTAAAATATCACTCGGGGCTTTTCTCTATCTGCCGTTCAGCTAATGCCTGAGACAGACAGCCTCAAGCACCCGCCGCTATTATATCGCTCTCTTTAACCCATTCTGTTTTATCGATTCTAATCCTGAAGACGCCTCGCATTTTTGCGTAATTAATCTTTAGATCATTGTTTATTTTAACTCTTATGTGCCTTTTCATTTACAAAAATTGAGATTATGAACAAGCAGATTTAAGTTATGCCTGAAAGGTGAGTTATTACTGGAGAAAGTAGTAGAAGATACAAAATAATTCTTGTACAGAATTTAGTGTTTTTTTATAAGGAAAAAATGTCTATAAATCAATGAGTGATATTTAAAATAGACACACTTTTTGAAACACGATACCTCCACACCCGGGGGTAAAAGTAATCTGCGATCTCCATCACGCTTTGCCATTCACCTTTAAATATACTTTCTGAGTCGTTCTTAATCAAAATGAATTATCTGATGTATTGATTTCTATGGAACCATAAAAACAATGAATGGAGAGCATATTATATGTCTGCCAAAAGACGGCTTCTTATTGCGTGTGCCCTGACAACGATTTTCTATCACCTTCCTGCATATTCTTCATTAGAATATAAAGGTTCCTTTGGCTCAATAAATGCAGGTTATGCTGACTGGAATAGTGGCTTCGTTAACACTCATCGTGGTGAAGTATGGAAAGTGACTGCGGACTTTGGTGTGAATTTTAAAGAAGCCGAGTTTTACTCATTTTATGAAAGCAATGTGCTTAACCATGCCGTAGCGGGGCGTAATCATACCGTTTCTGCTATGACACATGTCAGACTCTTTGACTCCAATATGACTTTCTTTGGCAAGATCTATGGTCAATGGGATAACTCATGGGGTGACGATCTTGATATGTTTTATGGTTTGGGCTACCTCGGCTGGAATGGTTCATGGGGGTTTTTTAAACCGTATATTGGATTACATAATCAATCTGGAGACTACGTCTCAGCCAAATATGGACAAACAAATGGCTGGAATGGTTATGTTGTTGGCTGGACAGCAGTATTACCTTTTACGTTATTTGACGAAAAATTTGTTTTATCTAACTGGAATGAAATAGAACTGGACAGAAATGATGCCTATGCGGAACAACAATTTGGTCGGAATGGGCTAAATGGCGGTTTAACAGTGGCCTGGAAGTTCTATCCTCGCTGGAAAGCCAGTGTGACGTGGCGTTATTTCGATAATAAGTTGGGCTACGATGGTTTTGGCGATCAAATGATTTATATGCTTGGTTATGATTTCTAATTTTCATCAGGGAATAATTATGCAGAAAACATTAATGGCCAGTTTGATCGGCCTTGCAGTTTGCACAGGGAATGCTTTTAATCCAGTCGTAGCTGCCGAGACTAAACAACCCAATTTAGTCATCATTATGGCGGATGATTTAGGCTATGGTGATTTAGCAACATATGGACATCAGATCGTTAAAACCCCCAATATTGACAGGCTTGCCCAGGAGGGCGTCAAATTTACTGACTACTATGCACCAGCTCCCTTAAGTTCTCCTTCGCGGGCGGGGTTATTAACGGGGCGGATGCCATTTCGTACCGGCATACGCTCATGGATCCCAACGGGAAAAGATGTGGCATTAGGGCGTAATGAACTCACGATTGCTAATCTACTCAAAGCGCAAGGGTATGACACGGCCATGATGGGTAAGCTGCATCTGAATGCAGGCGGCGATCGTACCGATCAGCCTCAGGCAAAAGATATGGGCTTTGATTACTCACTGGTTAATACGGCGGGTTTTGTTACCGACGCTACTCTGGATAATGCGAAGGAGCGTCCCCGTTTTGGCATGGTCTATCCAACGGGCTGGTTGCGTAACGGGCAACCCACACCACGTTCCGATAAAATGAGTGGTGAGTATGTCAGTTCGGAAGTCGTCAACTGGTTGGATAACAAAAAGGACAGTAAGCCTTTCTTCCTTTATGTCGCTTTTACCGAAGTGCATAGTCCCCTGGCTTCGCCCAAAAAATACCTCGACATGTACTCACAATATATGAGCGACTATCAGAAGCAGCATCCTGATTTATTTTATGGCGACTGGGCGGATAAACCCTGGCGTGGTACAGGAGAATATTATGCCAACATCAGTTATCTGGATGCTCAGGTTGGAAAAGTACTGGATAAAATCAAAGCGATGGGTGAAGAAGATAACACCATCGTTATTTTTACCAGTGATAACGGCCCAGTAACCCGTGAAGCACGTAAAGTTTATGAACTGAATTTGGCAGGGGAAACTGATGGATTACGTGGTCGCAAGGATAATCTCTGGGAAGGCGGCATCCGTGTTCCGGCGATTATTAAATACGGAAAGCATCTTCCAAAGGGAATGGTTTCAGATACGCCTGTTTATGGTCTGGACTGGATGCCTACTCTGGCGAATATGATGAACTTCAAATTACCGACGGACCGGACTTTTGATGGCGAATCGTTGGTTCCTGTCCTTGAGAACAAGGCGCTAAAACGTGAAAAGCCATTAATCTTCGGAATTGACATGCCATTCCAGGATGATCCAACCGACGAATGGGCGATACGTGATGGTGACTGGAAAATGATCATCGATCGTAACAATAAGCCAAAGTACCTATACAACCTCAAAACCGATCGTTTTGAGACTATTAATCAGATAGGTAAAAATCCAGACATTGAAAAACAAATGTATGGTAAGTTCTTAAAGTATAAAGCCGATATTGATAATGATTCATTAATGAAAGCCAGAGGTGATAAACCGGAAGCGGTAACCTGGGGCTAATCTGATAACCATAATAAATGTAATGTATGCCTTTCAGGGCCATGCCCGCCTGATTCAATGTTACACATTGAATCAGGTTCTTTTCTTTGACATATGACGATAATATCCGGGTATTCGCAGGGAGTGAATATGTTTACCAACGTAAATGTTGATTGTTGCAAAACACCAGGATGCAAAAACCTGGGGTTGTTGAATAGCCAGGATTATATTGCACAAGGCAAAAATATTTTATGTCGGGAATGCGGGTACTTGTTTCCTGTGATATCTGAACGATCCCTTAATATTTATCGTAATCGTGTTAATCATTCATGGCGAGGGTTGGTTTCACAATGTCCAGCTTGCGGAAGCACATCTCTGAAAAAGTATGGCTATTCAGCTCAGGGGCAGAGGAGAATGTATTGTCATCATTGTTCCAGAACTTTTATCACTCTGGATCATGTAAATACAACGCCGCGAAGAACACATTTAGCATTGATGATTGATCAAGGCGCTTCACTTGCAGATATCCGTAAATTATTACTTCTTAATAGCACAGGGCTTAACCGTGAGTTGATGAAACTAGCCCGGGAAGTAAACTATAAAGAAAGTTGCCAGTACTCTTCTGCTTCTGATATTTCTCTATCTACCCGCGCTTTTCGCGTAAAGTTTAACGGTAGTAACAACTATCTTTATAGTCTTGTTACCGCAGAAGAACAAAGCGGTAGAGTCGTCGCTATTTCAACAAATTATTCTTCATCAGCGGTAGAGTCGCATTATCAATATGCATCAAGTTATGAAGAGCGTTTGTCTCCAGGTACACTGGTGCATCACGTACAACGCAAGGAGTTACTTACTATGCGGCGTGATACCTTATTTGATATTGATTATGGTCGGGCGATATTACATCAAAACGATCCGGGGATGCTGGTGAAACCGGTTCTTCCGGCGTATCGCCATTTTGAACTGGTTAGAGCACTGACTGAAGCATATTCTATAAATATTCAACACTACCTTGATCACGAGTGCTTTATATTAGGCGGTTGTCTGATGGCTAATTTACAGCATATTCATCAAGGCCGGTGCCATATTTCCTTTGTGAAAGAACGCGGCGAGAAAACGACTCATTATGATACGCCGCCGCGGTTATTTTTGAGTGGTGGCGTGAGAAATAATGTCTGGCGTGCATTTTCCGCCCGTGATTATTCAATGGCTGTTTGTAACCTTACAGGAAACAAGAAAGCAAATGAAATGCGGTATTCGACATTGGCAAGCGCGACTCGTTTTATCAACTTCCTGGAGGCTCATCCCTTTCTACCCTCATTAAACCGAATGTCGCCTGCCAATGTTGTCTCAACATTAGATATTTTCAAGCATCTCTGGAATAAACAGCTATAGCACAGTGCGATTTTATTATTACTTTTCCTAATTAATCCCTCAGGAATCCTCACCTTAAGCTATGATTATCAGGGCTTAGGGTCACTCGTGAGCGCTTACAGCCGTCAAAAACTCATCTCATCGCTGATGGCACAAATCCTTCAATGGTTCGTAAAAAACGAATTATTCCTACACTATAATCTGATTTTAACGATGATTCGTGCGGGGTAAAATAGTAAAAACGATCTATTCACCTGAAAGAGAAATAAAAAGTGAAACATCTGCATCGATTCTTTAGCAGTGATGCCTCGGGAGGCATTATTCTTATCATTGCCGCTATCCTGGCGATGATTATGGCCAACAGCGGCGCAACCAGTGGATGGTATCACGACTTTCTGGAGACGCCGGTTCAGCTCCGGGTTGGTTCACTCGAAATCAACAAAAACATGCTGTTATGGATAAATGACGCGCTGATGGCGGTATTTTTCCTGTTAGTCGGTCTGGAAGTTAAACGTGAACTGATGCAAGGATCGCTAGCCAGCTTACGCCAGGCCGCATTTCCAGTTATCGCCGCTATTGGTGGGATGATTGTGCCTGCATTACTCTATCTGGCCTTTAACCATGCCGATCCGATTACCCGCGAAGGGTGGGCGATCCCGGCGGCTACTGACATTGCTTTTGCACTTGGTGTGCTGGCGCTGTTGGGAAGTCGTGTTCCGTTAGCGCTGAAGATCTTTTTGATGGCTCTGGCTATTATCGACGATCTTGGGGCCATCATTATCATCGCATTGTTCTACACTAATGACTTATCGATGGCCTCTCTTGGCGTCGCGGCTGTAGCAATTGCGGTACTCGCGGTATTGAATCTGTGTGGTGTACGCCGCACGGGCGTCTATATTCTGGTTGGCGTGGTGTTGTGGACTGCGGTGTTGAAATCGGGGGTTCACGCAACCCTGGCGGGGGTAATTGTCGGCTTCTTTATTCCTTTGAAAGAGAAGCATGGGCGTTCTCCAGCGAAGCGACTGGAGCATGTATTGCACCCGTGGGTGGCGTATCTGATTTTACCGCTGTTTGCATTTGCTAATGCTGGCGTTTCACTGCAAGGCGTCACGCTGGATGGCTTGACCTCCATTCTGCCATTGGGGATCATCGCTGGCTTGCTGATTGGCAAACCGCTGGGGATTAGTCTGTTCTGCTGGTTGGCGCTGCGTTTGAAACTGGCGCATCTGCCTGAGGGAACGACTTATCAGCAAATTATGGCGGTGGGGATCCTGTGCGGTATCGGTTTTACTATGTCTATCTTTATTGCCAGCCTGGCCTTTGGTAGCGTAGATCCAGAACTGATTAACTGGGCGAAACTCGGTATCCTGGTCGGTTCTATCTCTTCGGCGGTAATTGGATACAGCTGGTTACGCGTTCGTTTGCGTCCATCAGTTTGACAGGACGGTTTACCGGGGAGCCATAAACGGCTCCCTTTTCATTGTTATCAGGGAGAGAAATGAGCATGTCTCATATCAATTACAACCACTTGTATTACTTCTGGCATGTCTATAAAGAAGGTTCCGTGGTTGGCGCAGCGGAGGCGCTTTATTTAACACCACAAACCATTACCGGACAGATTCGGGCGCTGGAAGAGCGCCTGCAAGGCAAATTATTTAAACGCAAGGGACGTGGTCTCGAACCCAGCGAGCTGGGAGAGCTGGTCTATCGCTATGCCGATAAAATGTTCACCTTAAGCCAGGAAATGCTGGATATCGTGAACTATCGCAAAGAATCCAATTTATTGTTTGACGTTGGCGTGGCTGATGCACTTTCTAAACGCCTGGTCAGTAGCGTACTTAACGCCGCAGTGGTAGAAGGCGAGCCGATTCATCTTCGCTGCTTCGAATCCACCCACGAAATGCTGCTGGAGCAATTAAGCCAGCATAAACTGGATATGATCATTTCCGACTGTCCGATAGATTCTACGCAGCAGGAAGGCCTGTTCTCCGTGAGAATTGGCGAATGTGGCGTGAGTTTCTGGTGTACAAATCCACCACCGGAAAAACCGTTCCCGGCTTGTCTGGAAGAACGGCGGCTTTTGATTCCTGGGCGACGTTCAATGTTAGGGCGCAAATTGCTTAACTGGTTTAACTCCCAGGGATTAAACGTAGAAATCCTCGGCGAGTTTGATGATGCCGCGTTGATGAAAGCTTTTGGTGCGATGCACAATGCTATCTTCGTTGCCCCAACGCTTTATGCATATGACTTTTATGCCGATAAAACTGTCGTAGAAATTGGTCGCGTCGAGAATGTGATGGAAGAGTACCATGCTATTTTTGCTGAGCGGATGATTCAGCACCCGGCGGTACAGCGAATCTGCAATACGGATTATTCTGCGCTTTTTAGCCCAGCGGCACGTTAATCGGCAGCTCCCCCAAAGTTAAGGTGGGGGAGATAGATTAGTTGTACATTACCACGATTTTGACTCGGCTCATTATTTGCCCGCTTGAGACATTATTTCCATATGTACGCGGGCGAATAAATAGAGGAATCTGATTACTTCCTTCATGGGGATGCTGAAAAGAGTAGTAATTGCTTTTACCATACTGGATTTCATGCGTACCATCATTGGAGAGTTGAAAGCCTATTTGACCCGCACCGTCCTCACTGTTTTCTAAATCATTTTTTAATATGCTGGTTCCTGACTCCTGTATCGTCACTGGCTCAAAGTAATATTCAACATCACTAGGTTCAAAAACTAATTCACCTTGCTCACCCTGGATACAGTCAAATCTTATATGATGAAACTGATAATTTTCATTATTGATACGAGACAGTACAAATCGTCCAGTGTCGATGGATTGATCTTCAAAACCACAGGTCATTAAATTTACCTGTAAAATAGTATTTAAATTAAAATTAAAGCGGACGCTATTACAATTAGTATTATTCCCTGTACATGAACTCACTTCAATTTCGAACAACAAAGGAAAAGGAGTTCCTGGAAAAATGTCTGCGGTGTTAGAACTATCTGATACAGATGCGATAGAATATGGAATGGTGAAATTTATCGCAGATAGCATTTCTTCTAAATTATAAGATAACTTCCCTGGAAGCTCTATTTTTTTACCGTCAGATTCAAAGGGGAAATTAATAATGTAATGACGACTTCCGACTTTAAACCTTAAAGCGTTCTGTGTTAAAAAATGAACTTTAATGGCGTTGGTCGTCTCTTGCAAGTCTGCACACTCAATGATATTCCCGGTGTTTTCAATTTTTTCGGTGGTTAGATTACCTTTCATACTCAGTGGCTTGAGTATATATGTTCCACGTTGTTCACCGACATTGGTCACTGCACAGGGAGCACTTTGCACAATAAAAGAATATAGACTCAAGGTGATTAATAAAAGCCACTTCATAGTAAACTCCTTTTACTGGCATATATATGTTTTGTTTTCATCGATAACGTGTTGAAAAGTAATAGTACAGAATAAGTTCTGTTCATCATTGAGAGCAACTTTTATGCCAGTGGGAATTTCATCTACGCGAATAAAAAGGCGACTACCCTGGCCAACGACTCCAATATTGTTTTCCTGGAGATCCAGTACGTCATAGCCAAAGGTTAATGGCGAACCATCGGGACGCAGTGCCTGTATATACCAGGGCTTACGTTGGTCAGTTGTAAACTGCACATAAGAAACTGCTCCACGGTAAGGCGCAATAATTTGACGATTGCCCTGCAATTCTGTTTCACTTTCACTGTTTGCTATATCAAGCACCAGATGGTTTTCACGATGAGGTATAATCAGGTCGTAAACAACCTGGCCTTTGCTGTTTGTTCGGTTGTATTTTTGTCCATTAATATGCGCGCCTTCTAACCCAGGCGCATCCAGAATTGCAAATGTATCGGATAACTGGTTAGTTATATTAATACCACCGGGCCAGACAACTAATCCACTACTAATACTTCCACCACTTTGCCAGGCGTTTTTAGAATGGCTATAGCTGCCATCTATTGTGGCGATGGGAGTTCTCCAGCTTAAATTCGTACCAAGCGAGGTATCATTATTTTGTTGTTGCTGATTAACATATATACCATAATTTAACTGATCATGTTCACCGGCTATGCCAGTAATTCCAGTATTGTTGGAGGAATAGCCATCTTTGGAAAATGAGGTCGAATTCGATAAGTTAATTTGGTGACGTGTTTTGGCAATATCATCCCCCCAGTAGAAAGGAATGGAGATAAACAGATTAAAACGCTCCTCTTCTTTGTCGTTTTCATCATAGGATTGGCTGGCAGAGAAAGTATAACTGATGCGTTGCCAGCTATTGGAATAACTGAATTGGTAATCTTTAGCATTTCCACTTCGCCCCCAGTAATTCCGCCAAAGCGCACTTAATGATACATTTCCCAGATTATTGGATAAAGGTTGCATGATATTGGCAGAAAGGCTATTTTTTCTGCCAATATCATAAAAATCGTCATAGTCACTCTGATGATTTATTTTATCATTTTCGTAAAGATGGTCGCTGAATGTCCTGTAATCCTGCGAAGCATAACGCCAGGCGGCCACGCTAAAGTGAGTAGCCGTTTGCAATAGATATTTATTATAGGCGACCTGATAGCTCGTACCTTCGTGTCTGGTATCATTATTTAACTTACTACTCGATCGGGTAGCATCAAAAGAGATTGCTCCCAGCGGTGTATTCCAACCATTTCCCAGAGTTATAGCATTATAGTTATCGGATAAAATCGTACCGCCATAAAGTGTCAAAAGATTGTTGAGGCCATATATATAATTTGCCTCGAGAAAGTCCTCCTGATTCTTGACACCATATATCTGACTGCGTCCGGCGATAAAATCGAAATTTGAAACACCAGGTTGCAGCATATTGGGCACGGAAGAGTAGGGCACCAAAAAGGAACGAACACTACCATCTGCTTCCTTAATGCTGACATCGAGATCAGAGCCGCTGCCCGAAAGTTGCAAATCTGCGATAGTAAATGGTCCTGGGGGAACCTCTTTTTGGTAAATGGTATAGCCATTTTGCGAAACCGTTATCAAGGCGTTACTTTGCGCAACACCTTGTACTAAAGGTGTAAAGCTTTGCATAGAATCAGGTAGCATTTGCATATCGCGAAATAAGCGTATTCCGCTAAATCGCAGAGAGTCGAATATGAGTGAGGATGTGTAATTTTCTCCTATCTGAACTGTGCTTAATATTTGCGACCAGCCACGTTCCAGGTAAAGAGTATTACTTTGCCATTTGCCTTTCATATCATCAGGTTTGCTATAACTGGCATCAGAGTGTAACTGCCAACTAAATAAATTTAATCCGCTGTTAAACCGGCCATAACTGGCTGTATTACTGTTATTATTGCTGTCATAAGAGCGATACTGACTTAAATTATAGGAGGTATAAAAAGCATCAATGCCGCGATCCCAACTTTCTGGGGGAACGTAGCCTCTTTCAAGTTCATTGATATACGCCTGTGGTACTGTTAAATTTAGTCGGTGTTCACTGATATCCCACTGATATTGTCCACCATGAACCGCTTCATCCAGTAAAATACAATTATCTTCTGTATTGAGGTTATCGGTCTTTACCCCCAGTGTGGTTAGCAGCACCTTAGGCAGACATGGTTTGGCTGGTGACTCTGGGATCGTGATATCTTTTTTCCCACGCCACTGGTGATTTACATAAAAATCAAGTTCGTAGTTACCTGGAAGCGGTTGTTTATTATCGAAACGATATTCGGAAACTTTTTCTCCTCTCATGCCGCCAATCATGAAGTGCGTATCAAAAGTTTCTTCAGCATAACCCGGAAAAGAATGCAAAAAAATAATAGCAGCGACCCATCGTGTCGTCCTTAACATGACTTTTTCCTGTTATCTCGCGGCGATTTTACTATGGATGTTATTCCCGTAATCATCAACTACCGTTAGTTCATATTCTGATGCGTGGTTATTTTTTAATGTAATGTCGTTATTCGAAAATGGAGGCAGTAAGATACTTTCATTATTAACTTTCACGTTTTGTGCTTTGATAGTTGTAACCGTTATCCAGTTGGCTGTTTCGTTGTTTATTGAGATGGCGTTATTTTTCTTTTTGATATTTAATTGAGAAAGGCTTTTTTTATCTACCGGAGCTATTCCGCTTGGACGCCAAAGTAACTTTATACGGTTTTGCAATGCAAGTTTAATTTTGTTTTTTCCTGCATTTTGTGGGTTGTTTGGAGGGATATCCAGAACATTTAGATAAAATAAACTTTCTTTATTGTGAGGCAAATTGTTTGGCATTTTTCTTATTTTAAGTTGTTGGCCAGAACCACCTGCTACACGACTTACTGGCGGTGTGAGAATAAATGGGACCTGAATTTTTTCTGGCGCGATAGTGGTGTTCCCATCATCGATCCATGCCTGAATCAAAGAGGCATTTTTACTTTGATTCATTAACTGTACGAGAACTTCTCTGTTTTTTTCCGGATAAATAATGCGCGTACCATAGATGACCACACCGGCATGAACAGGTAAAATAAAAAATGACATCAGTAATGCTGTTATTATTCTCACGTAATCACTCCGTAAATAATACCGGTAGCAGAGCTACCGGCAAAAAACGTTAATCTGCACTGATTTTAATCGTTACGGTTGACTCTACGGAGCCTTTTGTAACAGGATTGCCACTTGTGCGGGCATATTGTGCACTTAAATTAAGAAAATATTGACCAGAGCCATTATCTTTCAGCGGTGTTTTTAACCCCGGTCTCATTCTGGTCAAAGTTCCATCATCGAGGAAAATGGCAAAGCCAATGTTCTCAGCAGTTCCTTTATTCAGCGTAAAGTTATTAGCATCAAACTCTGATGCTAGCACTTCGATACTTGGGGCTGTATTGCCGTCACACTGAATTTCTAAGTCATGAGAGGTTGAACCGGTTTTTAAAGTATAGATTTCATTATTGATAAGTTGATTCATTGCACTGGTTACAACATCTTCGACAACGATATCTGTTGTCGAATCACCATTAACAAAGTAACACGTTGTATCAACAACTTCTCCTCTAATGGTTAGCGTTCCTTGATCGACATCCTTGGCGAAGGTTGTTGCGCTAAACATCAACGTTGTCGCAACGAAGGGAATAATATACTTTTTCATAAATCATCCTTAATTAACTGGTATGGAAGGTCACTCGTTTTCAAACCCGATTATGTGATCAGGTTGTTATTATTTAGATTAATGTTTAAATTTTTTAATTTCTTGATGTGAAGTTGATGAAACTTTGAAAATTTAATATTCTTAATTGTTCCCTTCTTTATAAGAAGAGCAAGGTGCCATCATTAGAGTGACAGAGTAGGATGTTTCAGAGCATGCTTCAGATTGTTTTTTATTTCTCTGCAGTGTATTAATAATCATCACAGACAATTTCATTCTGAAATTACTTCTTTCTTTGAGTATTTTAATCTTGGTGAACTATGTTTTTCATAAGGAGCATACACTCGTTGATGCTCTGAAGGTATTTTCTCATTTCTGGGGATGTTTTGTCGTAATCGTGCATAAACTTATTAAGTTCTTTATACACATCATTATTTAGCTTTACATTGTCGCGAACTAAAGTTTGTATCAATGGTATCAAAATTTCGAAACGGGACGGTTTGTCATCAATACTTGCCAGGGTTTTGAATACTCCTGTATATCTGTAACCTAAGTGCTTATTGACAAGTTGAGTGGTCCATCGACCAGGCATAATATCTTCACAGCGCAAATTTTTTATCTTGGTATTAGTGAACGATGTTCCAAATATGTTGCTTTTTTTAATGAAGAGGTTATTTATTTCTCCATTTGAAAAGATGGTGTTTGATAAGTCGCTTTCAAAACATGATATATTGGATAATACACAACCAAAATAATACCCATATGAAAGGTTGCTCTTTTCTATTGTTATATTTGATAGCAATAGTTTATTTATATTAATATTAGGGGTGGTCAAATACTGGATCTTTTGCTCGTTAAGTTCATACATCTCCAGTGATTTATTATAGGGTAATAAAAGTATAAATTCCTTTATATCATCTCCGCAGTAAGAAAAGACAACATCAAATTTATTGGTGATCATGTTTTCAATTGAGCAGTAAGCTGATTTTTCTATTAACCGACTGGGCGCGCTTTTAAATAAAGATAATTTTTCACATAGTTGTGAATATGCCGCATTGCTAGTTTTAAAATTCCGCCATGTTATTTCCTGGTTATCATCTGTCGATGAGGCGGGGATTTTCAAGCATTGTTCATTGTATAGCTCAGGATAAATATTCTTTTTAATTAGATTTTTGATTTCCTTATTAAAATAACTTTTTTTCTTGTCTATTGCACTGTAATTAGCGTTTTGTGACGTCTCCTGATGATCATAAAATGACTGGAGGTTTCTGCAGGCCTCATAAAATATTTCAGGAGTATATAGCTGTGGGTATATTTCCTGGCTGAAGTTTACCTTTAAAAACTTAATGAATTTTTCATGGCATTCTTGATATATCTTAATCTCTTCAGAAAGACATTCGCTTGTTCTGTCATCAAAAACATCCAATCTAAGTAATGTGATATCTTTGTGTTTAAAAAAAGAAAATTGAACTGTATGTTCTATGAGTTTACATCTATAAAAATGCGCATCTCTTAGATGAGTATATTGAAAAAAATGATGAAGGACTGGAGATGGTTTAGGCAAATCCTGGCTTCTGAAAAAGTCATCAAACAAAATTAAGAACTCGGTTTTATACTCGCAAAATACTTTTATTAACTCATTTTGTCTTGTTTTATTTATTATTACATCATCTACTATATTTGATTTATAAAGACAACGTGGCGAGGTTGAGATACCATCTGTCATTATCAGTCCTTGAAGTTGATGAATTTTTTTTAATTTAATTTATGAGTGAATGTGAGGACTATCAAAAATCGCTCATTAATTTTAAGAAGTACAATATAAATAGGTAGTTAACCTGTGTTGATTGCTGTTAATAATTTACAAGGTCTAATAAGGAGATATTTATGAATCGTTAAAGTGTATAGGAATTTAATTCAAAAATAGAGTGGTCTTAAGTTTAATACCTCAATGTGTATCACAATCTCCACATTCTGTGTAGGGGGAGTCTGAAGATTGAGTAGATATTCTTATTCAGAATATATCAGCCGATGACTCTACGATTCTTAAGTCACGAAGAGTACAGAGAGTGTAACTGCATGTCTGCAAGAACCTGTAACTTTTGACTATCTGGCAACCGGCAGTGTGTTTTCTCACGCATCACAAAAGCAGCAGGCATAAAAAAACCCGCTTGCGCGGGCTTTTTCACAAAGCTTCAGCAAATTGGCGATTAAGCCAGTTTGTTGATCTGTGCAGTCAGGTTAGCCTTATGACGTGCAGCTTTGTTTTTGTGGATCAGACCTTTAGCAGCCTGACGGTCCACGATCGGTTGCATTTCGTTAAATGCTTTCTGTGCAGCAGCTTTGTCGCCAGCTTCGATAGCTGCGTATACTTTCTTGATGAAAGTACGCATCATAGAGCGACGGCTTGCGTTGTGCTTACGAGCCTTTTCAGACTGAATGGCGCGCTTCTTAGCTGATTTGATATTAGCCAAGGTCCAACTCCCAAATGTGTTCTATATGGACAATTCAAAGGCCGAGGAATATGCCCTTTTAGCCTTCTTTTGTCAATGGATTTGTGCAAATAAGCGCCGTTAATGTGCCGGCACTCGTTACGTAGTGATGGCGCAGGATTCTACCAGCTTGCGGGGTGTGAATACAGCTTTTCCGCGATAAAAATTGCAGCAGGCGGTCAGTTTCTTCCCGTGATTTGCGCCATGGCAATGAAAAGCCACTTCTTTCTGATTTCGGTACTCAATCGCCGGTTAACCTTGACCGCTGTACAAGGTATACTCGGACGATTTTCACTGCTTTGAGCCAGACATGAAGCTGATACGCGGCATACATAATCTCAGCCAGGCCCCGCAAGAAGGGTGTGTGCTGACTATTGGTAATTTCGACGGCGTGCATCGCGGTCATCGCGCGCTGTTACAGGGCTTGCAGGAAGAAGGGCGCAAGCGCAACTTACCGGTGATGGTGATGCTTTTTGAACCTCAACCACTGGAACTGTTTGCTACCGATAAAGCCCCGGCACGGCTGACCCGGCTGCGGGAAAAACTGCGTTACCTTGCAGAGTGTGGCGTTGATTACGTGCTGTGCGTACGTTTCGACAGGCGTTTCGCGGCGTTAACCGCGCAAAATTTCATCAGCGATCTTCTGGTGAAGCATTTGCGCGTAAAATTTCTTGCTGTAGGGGATGATTTCCGCTTTGGCGCTGGTCGTGAAGGCGATTTCTTGTTATTACAGAAAGCTGGCATGGAATACGGCTTCGATATCACCAGTACGCAAACTTTTTGCGAAGGTGGCGTGCGTATCAGCAGCACCGCCGTGCGTCAGGCCCTTGCGGATGACAATCTGGCTCTGGCAGAAAGTTTACTGGGGCACCCGTTTGCCATCTCCGGGCGTGTAGTCCACGGTGATGAATTAGGGCGCACTATAGGTTTCCCGACGGCGAATGTACCGCTGCGCCGTCAGGTTTCCCCGGTGAAAGGGGTTTATGCGGTAGAAGTGCTGGGTCTCGGTGAAAAGCCGTTACCCGGCGTGGCAAACATCGGAACACGCCCAACGGTTGCCGGTATTCGCCAGCAACTGGAAGTGCATTTGTTAGATGTTGCAATGGACCTTTACGGTCGCCATATACAAGTAGTGCTGCGTAAAAAAATACGCAATGAGCAGCGATTTGCGTCGCTGGACGAACTGAAAGCGCAGATTGCGCGTGATGAATTAACCGCCCGCGAACTTTTTGGGCTAACAAAACCGGCTTAAGCCTGTTATGTAATCAAACCGAAACACGGAACCGAGAATCTGATGAGTGACTATAAATCAACCCTGAATTTGCCGGAAACAGGGTTCCCGATGCGTGGCGATCTCGCCAAGCGCGAACCGGGAATGCTGGCGCGTTGGACTGATGATGATCTGTACGGCATCATCCGTGCGGCTAAAAAAGGCAAAAAAACCTTCATTCTGCATGATGGCCCTCCTTATGCGAATGGCAGCATTCATATTGGTCACTCGGTTAACAAGATTCTGAAAGACATTATCGTGAAGTCCAAAGGGCTTTCCGGTTATGACTCGCCGTATGTGCCTGGCTGGGACTGTCATGGTCTGCCAATCGAACTGAAAGTAGAGCAAGAATACGGTAAGCCGGGGGAGAAATTCACCGCCGCTGAGTTCCGCGCCAAGTGCCGCGAATACGCTGCGACCCAGGTTGACGGTCAGCGCAAAGACTTTATCCGTCTGGGCGTGCTGGGTGACTGGTCCCACCCGTACCTGACCATGGACTTCAAAACTGAAGCCAATATCATCCGCGCGCTGGGCAAAATCATCGGCAACGGTCACCTGCACAAAGGCGCGAAGCCGGTACACTGGTGCGTTGACTGCCGTTCTGCGCTGGCGGAAGCGGAAGTTGAGTATTACGACAAAACTTCTCCGTCCATCGACGTTGCTTTCCAGGCGGTCGATCAGGATGCGCTGAAAGCAAAATTTGCCGTAAGCAACGTTAACGGCCCAATCTCGCTGGTGATCTGGACCACTACGCCGTGGACTCTGCCTGCGAACCGCGCAATCTCTATTGCACCTGATTTCGACTATGCGCTGGTGCAGATCGACGGTCAGGCCGTGATTCTGGCGAAAGATCTGGTTGAAAGCGTAATGCAGCGTATCGGCGTGACCGATTACACCATTCTCGGCACGGTAAAAGGTGCGGAGCTTGAGCTGCTGCGCTTTACCCATCCGTTTATGGGCTTCGACGTTCCGGCAATCCTCGGCGATCACGTTACCCTGGATGCCGGTACCGGTGCCGTTCACACCGCGCCTGGCCACGGCCCGGACGACTATGTGATCGGTCAGAAATACGGCCTGGAAACCGCTAACCCGGTTGGCCCGGACGGCACTTATCTGCCGGGTACTTACCCGACGCTGGATGGCGTGAACGTTTTCAAAGCGAACGACATCGTTGTTGCGCTGCTGCAGGAAAAAGGCGCGCTGTTGCACGTTGAGAAAATGCAGCACAGCTATCCGTGCTGCTGGCGTCACAAAACGCCGATCATCTTCCGCGCGACGCCGCAGTGGTTCGTCAGCATGGATCAGAAAGGTCTGCGTGCGCAGTCACTGAAAGAGATCAAAGGCGTGCAGTGGATCCCGGACTGGGGCCAGGCGCGTATCGAGTCGATGGTTGCTAACCGTCCTGACTGGTGTATCTCCCGTCAGCGCACCTGGGGCGTACCGATGTCACTGTTCGTGCATAAAGACACGGAAGAGCTGCATCCGCGTACCCTCGAACTGATGGAAGAAGTGGCTAAACGCGTTGAAGTTGACGGCATCCAGGCGTGGTGGGATCTCGATGCGAAAGAGCTCCTCGGCGACGAAGCTGATCAGTACGTGAAAGTGCCGGATACGCTGGATGTATGGTTTGACTCCGGATCTACCCACTCTTCCGTTGTTGACGTGCGTCCGGAATTTGCCGGTCACGCTGCGGACATGTATCTGGAAGGTTCAGACCAGCACCGTGGCTGGTTCATGTCCTCTCTGATGATCTCTACCGCGATGAAGGGCAAAGCACCGTATCGTCAGGTACTGACCCACGGCTTTACCGTGGATGGTCAGGGCCGCAAGATGTCTAAATCCATCGGCAACACCGTTTCGCCGCAGGATGTGATGAACAAACTGGGCGCGGATATTCTGCGTCTGTGGGTGGCATCAACTGACTACACCGGTGAAATGGCCGTTTCTGACGAGATCCTGAAACGTGCTGCCGACAGCTATCGTCGTATCCGTAACACCGCGCGCTTCCTGCTGGCAAACCTGAACGGTTTTGATCCGGCAAAAGATATGGTGAAACCGGAAGAGATGGTGGTACTGGATCGCTGGGCCGTAGGTTGTGCGAAAGCGGCACAGGAAGACATCCTCAAGGCGTACGAAGCATACGATTTCCACGAAGTGGTACAGCGTCTGATGCGCTTCTGCTCCGTTGAGATGGGTTCCTTCTACCTCGACATCATCAAAGACCGTCAGTACACCGCCAAAGCGGACAGTGTGGCGCGTCGTAGCTGCCAGACAGCGCTGTATCACATCGCGGAAGCGCTGGTGCGCTGGATGGCACCAATCCTCTCCTTCACCGCTGATGAAGTGTGGGGCTACCTGCCGGGTGAACGTGAAAAATACGTCTTCACCGGCGAGTGGTACGAAGGCCTGTTTGGTCTGGCAGACAGTGAAGCGATGAACGATGCGTTCTGGGACGAGCTGTTGAAAGTGCGTGGCGAAGTGAACAAAGTCATTGAGCAAGCGCGTGCCGACAAGAAAGTGGGCGGCTCGCTGGAAGCGGCAGTAACCTTGTATGCAGAACCGGAACTGGCGGCGAAACTGACCGCGCTGGGCGATGAATTACGATTTGTCCTGTTGACCTCCGGCGCTACCGTTGCAGACTATAACGATGCACCTGCTGATGCTCAGCAGAGCGAAGTACTCAAAGGGCTGAAAGTCGCGTCGAGTAAAGCCGAAGGTGAGAAGTGCCCACGCTGCTGGCACTACACCCAGGATGTCGGCAAGGTGGCGGAACACGCAGAAATCTGCGGCCGCTGTGTCAGCAACGTCGCCGGTGACGGTGAAAAACGTAAGTTTGCCTGATGAGTCAATCGATCTGTTCAACAGGGCTACGCTGGCTGTGGCTGGTGGTAGTCGTGCTGATTATCGATCTGGGCAGCAAATACCTGATCCTCCAGAACTTTGCTCTGGGGGATACGGTCCCGCTGTTCCCGTCGCTTAATCTGCATTATGCGCGTAACTATGGCGCGGCGTTTAGTTTCCTTGCCGATAGCGGCGGCTGGCAGCGTTGGTTCTTTGCCGGTATTGCGATTGGTATTAGCGTGATCCTGGCAGTGATGATGTATCGCTCGAAGGCCACGCAGAAGCTAAACAATATCGCTTACGCGCTGATTATTGGCGGCGCACTGGGCAACCTGTTCGACCGCCTGTGGCACGGCTTCGTTGTCGATATGATCGACTTCTACGTCGGCGACTGGCACTTCGCCACCTTCAACCTTGCCGATACTGCCATCTGTGTCGGTGCGGCACTGATTGTGCTGGAAGGTTTTTTACCTTCTAAAGCGAAAAAACAATAATAAACCCTGCCGGATGCGGCCTACAGATTGCTGCGAAATCGTAGACCGCATCCGGCAAAAATCCTCAAAATATAAGAGCAAACCTGCATGTCTGAATCTGTACAGAGCAATAGCGCCGTCCTGGTGCATTTCACGCTAAAACTCGACGATGGCACCACCGCCGAGTCTACCCGCAACAACGGTAAACCGGCGCTATTCCGCCTGGGCGATGCTTCTCTTTCCGAAGGGCTGGAGCAACACCTGCTGGGGCTGAAAGTGGGCGATAAAACCACTTTCTCGCTGGAGCCAGATGCGGCGTTTGGCGTGCCGTCACCGGATCTGATTCAGTACTTCTCCCGCCGTGAGTTTATGGATGCAGGCGAGCCAGAAATTGGCGCAATCATGCTTTTTACCGCAATGGATGGCAGTGAGATGCCTGGCGTGATCCGCGAAATTAACGGCGACTCCATTACCGTTGATTTCAACCATCCGCTGGCCGGGCAGACCGTTCATTTTGATATTGAAGTGCTGGAAATCGATCCGGCACTGGAGGCGTAACATGCAGATCCTGTTGGCCAACCCGCGTGGTTTTTGTGCCGGGGTAGACCGCGCTATCAGCATTGTTGAAAACGCGCTGGCCATTTACGGCGCACCGATATATGTCCGTCACGAAGTGGTGCATAACCGCTACGTGGTCGATAGCCTGCGCGAGCGTGGGGCTATCTTTATTGAGCAGATTAGCGAAGTGCCGGACGGCGCGATCCTGATTTTCTCCGCACACGGTGTTTCTCAGGCGGTACGTAACGAAGCGAAAAGCCGTGATTTAACGGTATTCGACGCCACCTGCCCGCTGGTGACCAAAGTGCATATGGAAGTCGCCCGCGCCAGTCGCCGTGGCGAAGAATCTATTCTCATCGGCCACGCCGGGCACCCGGAAGTGGAAGGTACGATGGGCCAGTACAGTAACCCGGAAGGGGGAATGTATCTGGTCGAATCGCCAGACGATGTGTGGAAACTGACGGTCAAAAACGAAGAGAAGCTCTCCTTTATGACCCAAACCACGCTGTCGGTGGATGACACGTCTGATGTGATCGACGCGCTGCGTAAACGCTTCCCGAAAATTGTCGGTCCGCGCAAAGATGACATCTGCTACGCCACGACTAACCGTCAGGAAGCGGTACGCGCCCTGGCAGAACAGGCGGAAGTTGTGCTGGTGGTCGGTTCGAAAAACTCCTCCAACTCCAACCGTCTGGCGGAGCTGGCCCAGCGTATGGGCAAACGCGCGTTTTTGATTGACGATGCGAAAGATATCCAGGAAGAGTGGGTGAAAGAGGTTAAATGCGTCGGCGTGACTGCGGGTGCATCGGCTCCGGATATTCTGGTGCAGAATGTGGTGGCACGTTTGCAACAGCTGGGCGGTGGTGAAGCCATTCCGCTGGAAGGCCGTGAAGAAAACATTGTTTTCGAAGTGCCGAAAGAGCTGCGTGTCGATATTCGTGAAGTCGATTAAGTCATTAGCAGCCTAAGTTATGCGAAAATGCCGGTCTTGTTACCGGCATTTTTTATGGAGAAAACATGCGTTTACCTATCTTCCTCGATACTGACCCCGGCATTGACGATGCCGTCGCCATTGCCGCCGCGATTTTTGCCCCCGAACTCGACCTGCAACTGATGACCACCGTCGCGGGTAATGTCTCGGTTGAAAAAACCACCCGCAACGCCCTGCAACTGCTGCATTTCTGGAATGCGGAGATTCCGCTCGCCCAGGGAGCCGCTGTGCCGCTGGTACGCGCACCGCGTGATGCAGCATCTGTGCACGGCGAATCGGGAATGGCTGGCTACGACTTTGTTGAGCACAACCGAAAGCCACTCGGGATACCAGCGTTTCTGGCGATTCGTGATGCCCTGATGCGTGCACCAGAACCTGTTACCCTGGTGGCCATCGGCCCGTTAACCAATATTGCGCTGTTACTTTCACAATGCCCGGAATGTAAACCGTATATTCGTCGTCTGGTGATCATGGGCGGTTCTGCTGGTCGCGGCAACTGCACACCAAACGCCGAGTTTAATATCGCTGCCGATCCAGAAGCGGCAGCCTGTGTCTTCCGTAGCGGCATCGAAATCGTCATGTGCGGTCTGGATGTCACCAATCAGGCAATATTAACCCCTGACTATCTCGCTACCTTGCCGGAGTTGAATCGCACCGGAAAAATGCTCCACGCCCTGTTTAGCCACTACCGTAGCGGCAGTATGCAAAGCGGTCTGCGAATGCACGATCTCTGCGCCATCGCCTGGCTGGTGCGCCCGGACTTATTCACCCTCAAGCCGTGTTTTGTCGCGGTAGAAACTCAAGGCGAATTTACCTCAGGCACGACGGTGGTTGATATCGACGGTTGCCTGGGCAAACCAGCCAATGTACAGGTGGCATTGGATCTGAATGTAAAAGGCTTCCAGCAGTGGGTAGCTGAGGTGCTAGCTCTGGCGCTCTAATAATAAAACAAGGAGGTTTTAATGACGTATGGCGATGCATATCTGGCAGGGTGGAAAAATATCTTTAATTATAATGGCGTTGCTACCCGATTTGAGTTCTGGTCGTTTATCATCGGTAGCGCAATAATTTGCCTGCTACCGCTTTTAAGTTGGTTGTTTGCAATAACCATTGACGATGATTATGGCGCTTTCATTTTTTTTGCGCTGCCCACATCATTTATTTTAACGTTGATTTTTGCCGTGCCGGGAATGGCGTTAGGCTTCAGAAGGATGCACGATATCGGACGTTCAGGATGGTGGTTTGCCATCGGCGTGTTGATCCCTTATGCAGGCGTAATTCTGTTTATACTGTGCTGCCTGCCGTCAAAACCCCAAGAGCAGGCATAATGACAGACGGCGTGACGCAGTGGTTGGCGCGTCATGCCTTTCACTGATATTCCTCCCTGTTTATCATTAATTTCTAATTATCAGCGTTTTTGGCTGGCGGCGTAGCGATGCGCTGGTTACTCTGAAAACGGTCTATGCAAATTAACAAAAGAGAATAGCTATGCATGATGCAAACATCCGCGTTGCCATCGCGGGAGCCGGGGGGCGTATGGGCCGCCAGTTGATTCAGGCGGCGCTGGCATTAGAGGGCGTGCAACTGGGCGCTGCGCTGGAGCGTGAAGGATCTTCTTTACTGGGCAGCGACGCCGGTGAGCTGGCCGGAGCCGGGAAAACAGGCGTTACCGTGCAAAGCAGCCTTGATGCGATAAAAGATGATTTTGATGTGTTTATCGATTTTACCCGTCCGGAAGGTACGCTGAACCATCTCGCTTTTTGTCGCCAGCATGGCAAAGGGATGGTGATCGGCACTACGGGGTTTGACGAAGCCGGTAAACAGGCGATTCGTGACGCCGCCGCCGATATTGCGATTGTCTTTGCCGCCAATTTTAGCGTTGGCGTTAACGTCATGCTTAAGCTGCTGGAGAAAGCAGCCAAAGTGATGGGTGACTACACCGATATCGAAATTATTGAAGCACATCATAGACATAAAGTTGATGCGCCGTCAGGCACCGCACTGGCAATGGGAGAGGCGATCGCCCACGCCCTTGATAAAGATCTGAAAGATTGCGCGGTCTACAGTCGTGAAGGCCATACCGGTGAACGTGTGCCTGGCACCATTGGTTTTGCCACCGTGCGTGGAGGTGACATCGTTGGCGAACATACCGCGATGTTTGCCGATATTGGCGAGCGTCTGGAGATCACCCATAAGGCGTCCAGCCGCATGACATTTGCTAACGGTGCGGTAAGATCGGCTTTGTGGTTGAGTGGTAAGGAAAGTGGTCTTTTTGATATGCGAGATGTGCTTGATCTCAATAATTTGTAACCACAAAATGTTTATGATGATGCAAAAATAACACATTTAATTTATTGATCATAAAGGGCTTTAATTTTTAGCCCTTTTATTTTTGGTATTATGTTTTTAAATTTCATGTAAGTGCTAAAAATTACACGTTTTGTCTTCTGTTTTTGTTGTTTTAATGTAAATTTTGACCATCTGGTCCACTTTTTTCTGCTCATTTTTATTTCATGCAATCTTCTTGCTGCGCAAGCGTTTTCCAGAACGGGTTATATGATCTTTTTGTCGCTTAATGTCTGTAAAACATGCATGAGCCACAAAATAATATAAAAAATCCCGCCATTAAGTTGACTTTTAGCGCCCATATCTCCAGAATGCCGCCGTTTGCCAGAAATTCGTCGGTAAGCAGATTTGCATTGATTTACGTCATCATTGTGAATTAATATGCAAATAAAGTGAGTGAATATTCTCTGGAGGGTGTTTTGATTAAGTCAGCGCTATTGGTTCTGGAAGACGGAACCCAGTTTCACGGTCGGGCCATAGGGGCAACAGGTTCGGCGGTTGGGGAAGTCGTTTTCAATACTTCAATGACCGGTTATCAAGAAATCCTCACTGATCCTTCCTATTCTCGCCAAATCGTTACTCTTACTTATCCCCATATTGGCAATGTCGGCACTAATGACGCCGATGAAGAATCTTCTCAGGTACATGCACAAGGTCTGGTGATTCGCGACCTGCCGCTGATTGCCAGCAACTTCCGTAATACCGAAGACCTCTCTTCTTACCTGAAACGCCATAACATCGTGGCGATTGCCGATATCGATACCCGTAAGCTGACGCGTTTACTGCGCGAGAAAGGCGCACAGAATGGCTGCATTATCGCAGGCGATAACCCGGATGCGGCGCTGGCGTTAGAAAAAGCCCGCGCGTTCCCAGGTCTGAACGGCATGGATCTGGCAAAAGAAGTGACCACCGCAGAAGCCTATAGCTGGACACAAGGGAGCTGGACGTTGACCGGCGGCCTGCCAGAAGCGAAAAAAGAAGACGAGCTGCCGTTCCACGTCGTGGCTTATGATTTTGGTGCCAAGCGCAACATCCTGCGGATGCTGGTGGATAGAGGCTGTCGCCTGACCATCGTTCCGGCGCAAACTTCTGCGGAAGATGTGCTGAAAATGAATCCAGACGGCATCTTCCTCTCCAACGGTCCTGGCGACCCGGCCCCGTGCGATTACGCCATTACCGCCATCCAGAAATTCCTCGAAACCGATATTCCGGTCTTCGGCATCTGCCTCGGTCATCAGCTGCTGGCGCTGGCGAGCGGTGCGAAGACTGTCAAAATGAAATTTGGTCACCACGGCGGCAACCATCCGGTTAAAGATGTGGAGAAAAACGTGGTGATGATCACCGCCCAGAACCACGGTTTTGCGGTGGATGAAGCAACATTACCTGCAAACCTGCGTGTCACGCATAAATCCCTGTTCGACGGTACGTTACAGGGCATTCATCGCACCGATAAACCGGCGTTCAGCTTCCAGGGGCACCCGGAAGCCAGCCCTGGTCCACACGACGCCGCGCCGTTGTTCGACCACTTTATCGAGTTAATTGAGCAGTACCGTAAAACCGCTAAGTAATCAGGAGTAAAAGAGCCATGCCAAAACGTACAGATATAAAAAGTATCCTGATTCTGGGTGCGGGCCCGATTGTTATCGGTCAGGCGTGTGAGTTTGACTACTCTGGCGCGCAAGCATGTAAAGCCCTGCGTGAAGAAGGTTACCGCGTCATTCTGGTGAACTCCAACCCGGCGACCATCATGACCGACCCGGAAATGGCTGATGCGACCTACATCGAGCCGATTCACTGGGAAGTGGTACGCAAGATTATTGAAAAAGAGCGCCCGGACGCGGTGCTGCCAACGATGGGCGGTCAGACGGCGCTGAACTGTGCGCTGGAGCTGGAACGTCAGGGCGTGTTGGAAGAGTTCGGCGTCACCATGATTGGTGCCACTGCCGATGCGATTGATAAAGCAGAAGACCGCCGTCGTTTCGACGTAGCGATGAAGAAAATTGGTCTGGAAACCGCGCGTTCTGGTATCGCACACACGATGGAAGAAGCGCTGGCGGTTGCCGCTGACGTGGGCTTCCCGTGCATTATTCGCCCATCCTTTACCATGGGTGGTAGCGGTGGCGGTATCGCTTATAACCGCGAAGAGTTTGAAGAAATTTGCGCCCGCGGTCTGGATCTCTCTCCGACCAAAGAGTTGCTGATTGATGAGTCGCTGATCGGCTGGAAAGAGTACGAGATGGAAGTGGTGCGTGATAAAAACGACAACTGCATCATCGTCTGCTCTATCGAAAACTTCGATGCAATGGGCATCCACACCGGTGACTCCATCACTGTCGCACCAGCCCAAACGCTGACCGACAAAGAATATCAAATCATGCGTAACGCCTCGATGGCGGTGCTGCGTGAAATCGGCGTTGAAACCGGTGGTTCCAACGTCCAGTTTGCGGTGAACCCGAAAAACGGTCGCCTGATTGTTATCGAAATGAACCCGCGCGTGTCGCGTTCTTCGGCGCTGGCGTCGAAAGCGACCGGCTTCCCGATTGCTAAAGTGGCGGCGAAACTGGCGGTGGGTTACACCCTCGACGAACTGATGAACGACATCACCGGCGGGCGTACTCCGGCCTCCTTCGAGCCGTCCATCGACTACGTGGTCACCAAAATTCCTCGCTTCAACTTCGAGAAATTCGCCGGGGCGAACGACCGTCTGACCACTCAGATGAAATCGGTTGGCGAAGTGATGGCGATTGGTCGCACGCAGCAGGAATCCCTGCAAAAAGCGCTGCGTGGCCTGGAAGTGGGCGCAACTGGCTTCGACCCGAAAGTGAGTCTCGACGACCCGGAAGCGCTGACCAAAATTCGCCGCGAACTGAAAGATGCAGGCGCAGAGCGTATCTGGTATATCGCCGATGCTTTCCGCGCGGGCCTGTCTGTAGACGGCGTGTTCAACCTGACCAACATTGACCGCTGGTTCCTGGTACAAATTGAAGAGCTGGTGCGTCTGGAAGAGAAAGTCGCAGAAGTGGGCATCACTGGCCTGAACGCTGACTTCCTGCGCCAGCTGAAACGCAAAGGCTTTGCCGACGCGCGTCTGGCAAAACTCGCGGGCGTGCGTGAAGCAGAAATCCGTAAGCTGCGTGACCAGTATGACCTGCACCCGGTTTACAAGCGCGTGGATACCTGTGCGGCAGAGTTCGCTACCGACACCGCTTATATGTACTCCACTTATGAAGAAGAGTGCGAATCCAACCCATCTGACCGTGACAAAATCATGGTCCTCGGCGGCGGCCCGAACCGTATCGGTCAGGGTATCGAATTCGACTACTGTTGCGTACACGCCTCACTGGCGCTGCGCGAAGACGGTTACGAAACCATTATGGTTAACTGTAACCCGGAAACCGTCTCCACTGATTACGACACTTCCGACCGCCTCTACTTCGAGCCGGTAACTCTGGAAGACGTGCTGGAAATTGTGCGTATTGAGAAGCCGAAAGGCGTTATCGTCCAGTACGGCGGTCAGACCCCGCTGAAACTGGCGCGCGCGCTGGAAGCTGCTGGCGTACCGGTTATCGGTACCAGCCCGGATGCCATCGACCGTGCGGAAGACCGTGAACGCTTCCAGCATGCGGTTGAGCGTCTGAAACTGAAACAACCGGCGAACGCCACCGTTACCACCATCGAAATGGCGGTTGAGAAAGCGAAAGAGATTGGCTACCCGCTGGTGGTACGTCCGTCTTACGTTCTCGGCGGTCGGGCGATGGAAATCGTCTATGACGAAGCTGACCTGCGTCGCTACTTCCAGACGGCGGTTAGCGTGTCTAACGATGCGCCAGTGTTGCTGGATCATTTCCTTGATGACGCAGTAGAAGTTGACGTGGATGCCATCTGCGACGGCGAAATGGTGCTGATTGGCGGCATCATGGAGCACATCGAGCAGGCGGGCGTGCACTCCGGTGACTCCGCATGTTCTCTGCCAGCCTACACCTTAAGTCAGGAAATTCAGGATGTGATGCGCCAGCAGGTGCAGAAACTGGCCTTCGAATTGCAGGTGCGCGGCCTGATGAACGTGCAGTTTGCGGTGAAAAACAACGAAGTCTACCTGATTGAAGTTAACCCGCGTGCGGCGCGTACCGTTCCGTTCGTCTCCAAAGCCACCGGCGTACCGCTGGCGAAAGTGGCGGCGCGCGTGATGGCAGGCAAAACGCTGGCCGAGCAGGGCGTAACCAAAGAAGTTATCCCTCCGTACTACTCGGTGAAAGAAGTGGTGCTGCCGTTCAATAAATTCCCGGGCGTTGACCCGCTGTTAGGGCCAGAAATGCGCTCTACCGGGGAAGTCATGGGCGTGGGCCGCACCTTCGCTGAAGCGTTCGCCAAAGCGCAGCTGGGCAGCAACTCCACCATGAAGAAACACGGTCGTGCGCTGCTTTCCGTGCGCGAAGGCGACAAAGAACGCGTGGTGGACCTGGCGGCAAAACTGCTGAAACAGGGCTTCGAGCTGGATGCGACCCACGGCACGGCGATTGTGCTGGGCGAAGCGGGTATCAATCCGCGTCTGGTAAACAAGGTGCATGAAGGCCGTCCGCACATTCAGGACCGCATCAAGAATGGCGAATATACCTACATCATCAACACCACCTCAGGCCGTCGTGCGATTGAAGACTCCCGCGTGATCCGTCGCAGTGCGCTGCAATATAAAGTGCATTATGACACCACCCTGAACGGTGGTTTCGCTACCGCGATGGCGCTGAATGCCGATGCGACTGAAAAAGTAATTTCGGTGCAGGAAATGCACGCGCAGATCAAATAATAGCGTGTCATGGCGGATATTTTTCATCCGCTAATTTGATCGAATAACTAATACGGTTCTCTGATGAGGACCGTTTTTTTTGCCCATTAAGTAAATCTTTTGGGGAATCGATATTTTTGATGACATAAGCAGGATTTAGCTCACACTTATCGACGGTGAAGTTGCATACTATCGATATATCCACAATTTTAATATGGCCTTGTTTAATTGCTGCAAAACGAGTCATAGCCAGACTTTTAATTTGTGAAACTGGAGTTCGTATGTGTGAAGGATATGTTGAAAAACCACTCTATTTGTTAATCGCCGAATGGATGATGGCTGAAAATCGGTGGGTGATAGCAAGAGAGATCTCTATTCATTTCGATATTGAACACAGCAAGGCGGTTAATACCCTGACTTATATTCTGTCGGAAGTCACAGAAATAAGCTGCGAAGTTAAGATGATCCCTAATAAGCTGGAAGGGCGGGGATGCCAGTGTCAGCGACTGGTTAAAGTGGTCGATATCGATGAGCAAATTTACGCGCGCCTGCGCAATAACAGTCGGGAAAAATTAGTCGGCGTAAGAAAGACGCCGCGTATTCCTGCCGTTCCGCTCACGGAACTTAACCGCGAGCAGAAGTGGCAGATGATGTTGTCAAAGAGTATGCGTCGTTAATGTCGTTTCGTTGATACCACGCAGCCTGGTCGCCGGATGCGATGCTGGTGAACTGAACCCCAAAACCTGGACAATTTCAGTTAACCGGCTTTTTGATACTCAGTCCGGTATTCTACCGGGCTGAGTCCC
>OHSP01000351.1_pt1 | contig 26379 bp, 12 predicted proteins | sample 1578711 | NCBI WGS metagenome assembly OHSP01 (sample SAMEA3879584, study PRJEB24766) | human gut metagenome | biome: human-associated habitat; feature: feces | place: USA | collected 1985/1987
GCTACTCTATTTGGCGTGAAAAACAGGTTATGTGTAGTACTATATTTAGGAAAAAATGTAGTGCTAGAAATAGCCTGTTTTTCTTGTTGTAAAAAATTAAATATAATGCGAAGATTTTACACCAACTTAAAAGTTACTAACCAATATAAAGAAGCAAAAGTAGGAGGTGTAGAATAATGAACGTATTAAAGAAAGAAGCAAGAAAAGTAAATAATAAAAAGTCTAAAAAATTGAATATACTAAAAACTCCAAAATTTTTAGTAATAGCATTAGTATTAATAGTAATATTAATAGGACTAATATATTTTGTATTTCTAAAATATAGCCCAGTTATGAATTTTAAATACGAAGGTTATGCAATAAGTGGAAAAGAGATAACAGAAAACTTGTTGAAGGCTTCAGAAGGTACTCAAAATGGTAGTGCAACTAGTAAAAACATAGAACTAACAAAAATAGAAGAACAAGGAACAATATTTAAAAAACTAAACGATTACTTTGTAGGAAGCAAAGAAAAAACAGAGATAAACCTAGATTATCCAATATATATAAATAACAATAGTGCGATATATAATTTATCAGAAGGAAACACACTAATTAGCAAAGATTTCGAGCAAATTGCAAGCTATCCAAATCTAAGCATAAGCGAAGGAAAAATATATGATGGAAATAATTTAGAAAGAGCAGATGCAAAGGAATATATCTTTATAAAAACAGCAGATGAAATATATATAAATTTATATGAGATAAAAATTAAGACAACAGTAAACGAATACACAATCCCAGTAAATAGTATAATAGCTTTTGCCGAAAACGCGATTAGATATTATACAGTAAAAAACAATGTATTAATATTTAATGAACTAAACGACGTGGATAGAAACACACAGATACAAATGGTGGAAAACAGTTATACATATGAGGAGTTATTAACAAATTTAAAAATTTTACAACCAGAAAATCAGAATACAGAAAATAACGAAGAAGAAAACATTATAAAAGAAAATCCTACTACCTCAGGTACAGAAGAGCAACAAGAAAATAAAGTGCAAGCAGATTTATCAGAAACAAATGAAAATAATGAACAAGAACCACAAAACGGATATATTAAACCAGAGGTAACAGTAGAAAACTTTACAGCAGAAGTATATACGGCAAATAGTACATTAACAATAAAAGATCCGAAAGGAAGAATAGTAGAAGCACCAACATTCGAAATATACAAAGATAATAAAATATATTTAAGAAGAAGCTATACAAATTCAGGAAATATAACAATAACAGGATTGGTACCAGAAACAGAATATAAAATAGTAGGAAAATTTGTATATTTAAATGAGAACGTACAAAAAGTAGAAAATACATTTTATGAAGGAAATTTTGCAACAAAAGGATATGAAGAATTAGGAAGTATAGATTTAAGCAAAGAGAATGGAGAAATATATAGTAATAAAATAGAGTTAACAAAAGTAAAAATAACATCAGACTTAAATGCAGAAGTAATAAAAGGAATAAATCAAATAGAGCTAGAGACAGGAGAAATAAGAACAGTATTAAAAAATAATCAAGTAAACTCATTGCTAAGAGGAGAAGAAATAACAATAGAAAGCTCAGAAGGGCTAAAATCGGATAGCACAATAAAATATACATTGAGATTCTACGATAAAAATGGAATAGAACTAAAAGTAAATAACAATGAAGGAGAAACAAGAACATCAAAAGAAGCACCAACAGCAAGAGTGAGTATAAAAGAACAGGACATAGTAAGTGTAACATTAAAATTAAATTTAATAAATAAAGATAATGTAGAATTAGAAAACTATAAATATGTAGTTATGAGACCAAATGGAGAAGTAGTAAAAGAAGAAAAATTAGCAGAAAACGAGAAAGAAATAGTATTAAATGATTTAGATCAGAACCAGTACTACAAAATAGGAATATATGCAGATTATGATTTAAATGACAATAAAGGAAAGCAAGAACAAGTAGAAATAGGAAATTTAGTATTTGCAACCCAACCAATCTCAACACTAGGTTCGCTAGAACTAACAGTAGAAAATAAAGAACTAACAAGTACAATGAGTACGATTACATATAAAATAAATGAAGAAAGAACAGATAAAAGATTAATACAAATATTAAATGAATTAACTATAAATATAGTAGAACAGCCAGCAAACAACGAGGACGATACAAACGATAAAATAACAGCAAATAACAAAGAAACAAAAGAAGGCGAAGTAGTATATACAGATACACTAACAGGCGAAGAAATAGAAAGACTACAACAAAACGAAATAAAAGAAATAAAATACGAAAACTTAAAGTCAAATACAAAATATATGATAGAAATAACGGGAAAAGTACAACTAGGAAATACACAAGAAGAAATACCAATAACATACAGCTATAAAGAATTTACAACATTAAAAATACCAGCAAAAGTAGAGATAAAGAATCAATTTGTAACAGGAAACTTAATAGATTTTGATGTAAGAATAGAAGACATAAATAATTCAGTATTAAACAATAAAGTTAGAATGGAATTAAGAAATAGTAGTAACGACTTAATAGACTTACAAGAACTAACAACAAATGAAGATTTTATTAGAAAAACATATGAAAAGTTAGAAGAGAACCAAACATATAAATTAAGCTTTTATGCAGACCAATATAATGAAGGAAGCACAGATGCTACATATAAAGTGAATTATTTAATCAAAGAGATAGAAATAGTAACAGAGCCTAATATTTTAGGAGATTTAAAACTGGTTAGTATGGAGAAACAAGGAACAGGGAAAAACTTAATAGATGTAGAGTCAAGAAATAACTGGTGGAGTAATCTCTTTAATACAGGTGCATATTATGGAAAAGAATATATAGAAAGTGAGCAAGTATTAAAATTATATGCGGGAAAGAACAATACTACTCAATATTATACATATGACTTAACAAATTATATAGGACAAAATGTCACAATTTCTTTTAAGGCAAAAATAGAAGGAGATATGAAAGAAGTTCTGCTATTAAGGTCTAAGACTACTAAAGCAATAAACATAACTGATAAATTAAATAAAGATACATATGTAGAGTTACAAGAGACAATTCAAATAGATGATACAGGATATATAGGTTTTAGAGTTAGTTCTAGCGAAAATGATGCATACTTATTATTAAAAGATTTACAAATTGAGTTAGGAAATCAAAAAACAGAATACGAAGAATTTAAATATTTTCAAAAGGTACAAATAAATACTCAAATAGAAAATAAGCAAGAAGAACTAGTAACAGATAAATATTATATAAGAACATACCAAAACAATGAGTTAGTAAATGAAGAAGAATATGAAAACTTGCCTGATAGTACAACAGGAATTACATTAAACAATTTAGACATGGAATTAGAAAATAATACAAATTATAAATTAGAATTATTAATAAAAGTACATAACAGAGAATATATATTATCTACGCAAGAAATAAATAGTAATGACAAAGAATTAAAAGGTATTGGTACAATAGATGAATTTTATAATATTCAACCTGATGGAAATTACATAATAACAAATGATCTTGTAGCCGAAAGCAAGGTAACTTCTGGAAATATTTATTTTAATACGCATATAGACTTTGATGGACATACATTTACAGTGGATTTATCTAAAGTTTCACATGCAATAAATTATATAGGAAATAGTGGACTTATAGAAAATTTAGTATTAGATATTAGTTATTCGAACTCAGCAATTGCATGGATATTCGGTCTTTGTAATACAAATTATGGAACAATTAGAAATATCATTGTAAATATTAAAGAAACATATAAAGTTGAGAATGCTGATATTGGACCATTAGGTCAACAAAATTACGGAACATTAGAGAATTTTGTAATTAATATGCAGGAACCGTTATATATTAGTTCTGGTAATCTTGGAGGAACATTTATCTGGAATTATGGAACAATAAAAAACGGATATATTTATGGCGAAAATATACAAATACTAAATTCTATTAATAATGTTCAAGTTGGTTGTATTACTCAATGTAATATAACAGATGGCAAAATAGAGAACGTATATAGCTTAATGACTACAGAAGTTGAAACTGGAGACGATACTTATTCTATTGGAAATATAGTAGAAAAAAATAATGAATATTCTAGTATTAAGAATGTATATACTACAAATATAAGTAGTAACATTAAAAATGGACCTAATGTACCAAATGGTTCTGGAACAGTGGAAAATTCATATTATTTTTCAGATAAAGTTTTTACTAATTCTTCAGATAAAAACACGACCAAATTGGCATTAAAAGATGTGGATTTTCAGAATAAAATTTTAAACTCAGAAAATGCATTTAATGTAGATAATTTAATAGAACAAGGGTATTATCCACAATTAAATATGCCAACTTGCATGCCAGCACAGGAATATATAAATTTACCAGAAATAGAAGACGCAGATTTGGTAGATGTAATTTCTTCTGAAGTGCTAGAGCAAAATTCAGATAGTGCCAAAGTAAAATTTAATATTAATAACCCATCAGGAGAAACAATAACAAATATAGAAATAGAAAACTTAAAATGCGAAATAATATCTCAGGAATATAAATCTGGAAAAACAGAAGTAATAGCTAACTTAAAAGAACCAATTATATATGTTTCAAATTATGATATTTTAAGTATTACAAGTAAAGGGGCATTTAATGAATATAAAAGAGAATTTGAGTCAGGGGAAAGAACAATAGATGTAGATTTATATAGAAAGATATATACAATAGATGATTGGAAGGAGATAAGTAAATATCCTACAGAAAATTATATATTGGAAAATGATTTAGATTTTAGAAATGCTACGAATTTCGTAATAACAGAATATAAAGGAATATTAAATGGAAATGGACATACAATAAAAAACATTAATTTATCTGGAAACAATGCAGGAGGATTAATTACAACTTTAACTGGAAAAATACAAAATTTATTTGTAGAAAATTTTATAAATGAGAATAACACAGATAGAAGAGAACAAGGTCTAGTTAGAATGCTTTCTAGAGGAGCTGTATTAGATAATGTTCATATGAAAAATGCAAATTTTATAAAAGTATCAAGTATTAGTGGAACACCAGTAACAGGTTATATAGGAATTTTAGTTGGGCAATCAACAGGTGGAAGAATAATGAATTCTTCGGCAACGGACTCTAAAATAACTGCAAATGGTCAATTAGATACTATTTATGCAGGAGGATTAGTAGGAAATGGATCATATGTGGAAATAAATAATAGCTATACAAATAATGTTGATATAATGATAAATGATGCTATAGAAACAGCCATTGGTGGAATAATAGGAAACGAAAATAATACAGGGAATGTAAGTAATTGTTATACATATGGAAGTATAAAATCAGATAATTCAAATTTAGGTGGAATTGCAGGAAAAACAAAGGGAAATATTAAGAATAATTTTAGTTTTGTAAATATATCTAGTAGTTCTGATAACATTGGAGGAATCGTTGGAAATAATTCTACAGGAAATAATTATTATGTAGAAAAAAATTTGGCAATTGGGAATTTATATAGCTCATCAAGTTCTGAAAATATCGGAAATATATCTGGAAATATAAACGAACAAACTGAAAACTATATATATGAAGGCCAGTTAATTAATGGATATAAAAATAATTCTGGAGGAAGAACTCTTACATTTGATGAATTAACAAAGGAAAATACATATTTAAATTACTTAGAAATGAAAAACTTGAATTTTGAAAAGACAAAAGATGGAATTTTGCCAAAACTATATAATTCTACTACAAATGAATTATTACCAAATCAAGAAGATATTAATTTAAAAAGTGATAATAAGTTTAATATAAATAATATAGAACTAGAAAAAATTAATAATGATACAGTAAATATAAGACTAGAAATAGAAAACTTAAATGAAGCTCAAATAACAGATATAAACATAGAGGATATGGAAACAAAGATAAATAGAAATATAACATCTCAAAAAATTACGTATATAGAAATAACAGGTAAACCTCAAAAATATTATGATAGCTATAGACTATCTAAAATAATATATTTAGACAATGATAAAGAACAAGAAGAAAATATCGATATGAAGATAAATGTGCAATTCTATAAAGAAATATATACTTTTGAAGATTGGCAAAACATAGATGAAAAAGCGATACAAAATTATAGAATTATGAGTGATATGGATTTTTTAGGAAAAACAAATATTAAAAATAAAATAAATGTATCAAGATTTGATGGGAATAACCATGTATTAAAAAATATTAATTTGGAACTAGATAATAATTGTGCACTTATAAATTTTGTACAGAATGAGATAAAAGATATTACGTTTGAAAATGTAGAAATAAACTCACAAAATGCTACAAATAATGTAGGAATTATTTTAAGAAATAGCGGAAATATTAAAAATATTACTTTTAAAGATATAACCATTAATACACCAAAAGCTTCTTATGTAGCACCTATTTCTAGAAATAAGAGCATGGCTATAGAAAATATAAATCTAAATAATATAGAAATAGTAGGAAAAAGCTATATAGGAGGATTAGTAGGGCGTACGATTTCAGGTAATTTTACTGGTATAGTAGCGGAGGATATTAATGTAAATTGCGAATTCTATGCTGGAGGAATATTTGGATATATGATATCTCAAGAAAATTCAGAAATAAAAGATATAACTATTAATAATTCCAATATAATTGGAACTTCAAACAGAGTGGGTGGAATAGTTGGAGCAATAGATAATGGCACAGAAAAAATTATTTGGTTTTCTAATATTAATATGGAAGGTAACACTATTAGTGGTAAGGAATATGTAGGAGGTGTTGCGGGATATTTAGGTTATTGTAGACATATAATTTCTAAAAACACTAATGTTAATGGAACAAATTACGTAGGAGGAATAGCAGGGCAAGCTTGTACAGCATATGATTTAGAAGTTACAAATTTAAACTTGCAAAGTACTGGAAATTATGCAGGAGGACTTTTTGGAGCTACATATGGCCTTGGAAAAGTTAATAATGCTTATGTAAGTGACTCTAAAATAATTTCAACAGGGGATTATGTTGGAGGAATTAATGGTCGTAATAATAGAGTGTTAGAAGATGTATATATAGAAAATAGTGATATAACTGGAAGAAACAATGTAGGAGGAATAGCAGGAATTAATAATTTTGACATAAGTAGGGTATATGTATATAACTGTAAAATAGTAGGAACCAATAATATAGGTGGAATAATTGGAGAAACAACAAGAAATTCAATTAGTTATCTATATAATAATGCAACAATAAAAGGAAATAGTAATATTGGAGGTATAGTAGGATATTTCCCTAATACAGGAGTAACAGCTGCTAATAATGCTACATATATTAGCTATTGTTATGTAAGTGCAAATATAAGTGGAAATAATAATATAGGTGGTCTATTTGGAAAAATAGATGTTGAACTATATAATCCTGCAAATTATTTTAGAAGGAATTATTTTGAACTGTATATTACAACAGAAGATGAAAGTACTTCTTCACCAGGAGTAGGTAGTAGAAAAATAGAAAATGCTAATCTGCCCAATACATACATTTATAAATATGGAACAATAAATGGTAAAAATATAGATATAAATAGTAATTATTTTACGGAAGACAAATACTTAGTGGAAGAAGATCTTAAAAATAAAACAACTTATACTTCAAAATTATGGTGGAGTGCTAGTTATTGGAATTTTGATAGCCTACCAAATAATAAATATCCATTATTAAGTAATACAAGTTATTTATTAAATCAAAAAGGAATAGATATTCCAAAAGATGAAGAGCATATAGTAGATAATATTTTAAGCAATAATACTAATGTAGATGCTCTTGAAAATAATAACGAAGAACCAGAACAAATCTTTAAATATAATAACAAAACAATAGAAACATACAGTACATATTCTGTAATAAGTTCTTTAGATGGAGGTAAAGCAACAAGAAATGCTAAATTGTATGTAAAAGATAATAACTTATATGCAATACCAAGTGTCTTAAGTAGTTCAGAAGATAGTAATGAAAGTATAACACTAGTGGCAAACAATTTAATAATTGATAGCTATAATGGAAAAGAATACGAAACAGTGTTAGGTTCAGATGGAAAACTACATGACTTAAAAGAGCCAATAGAATATCCAGAAGATTTTGTGAACTTAGATATTAAGAGCATAGGAAACAATTTGAATAATGATTCACACGAGGTAGAAGTAACATACAAAAATGGAGATAAAATAAAATTTAATTATCAAACAGGAGAAGTAATTTTTATTTCTTCGGATGAGGATAGTATTGATGAAGAAAAAGTAGGATTATTCGATTATTTAAAAGAAAAACTATCTGAAATAGGAAATGTAACTTCTGGAGTGTCACAAGAAATATTGAGTAAATATGAAGAGAGTAAAGAATTACAAACAAAATTAGAAGAAACACCAATAGAAGAGGCAATAGAAAAACAGAATTTAAGTGATTTTGAGCAAGGTGAAAATATTGCAAATAATTCTGTGAATACAGAAGGCGTCATAGTCACAGAAGTACATAAAGAAAATATCACAACTACCGAAGCAAATACAGCACAGGGAATAAATAACAATGCAACTAATAACTCTTTAAAAGAAACAAAATATATAAGTGTATATGATGAAGAAATAGACGATTACCGAATATACAATGGGGAAGAGTTATTAGATACGACGAAAGAGGAGGTGGTAAGTGAGAACGAAAAAATAGAAGCAAATAATTTAAGCGAATATTATGCGAGCGAAGGAGAAACTAGAAATACGAAAATGGGAATAGTATGGATAGTGATAAGCATAATAGGAGTAGGAATAATATTATTTGTATTAGGAAAGAAAATAGGGATAAAGGGACGTTGCTAAAATCCCTGCTAAAAAGAAATGCTTTGGCTAGGTAAAAGTGTGTGTACCTAGGAGCATAAGAATAAGTAATAAAACTGATTTTAATAAAGTTACTTAGAAAATATTGAATTAAAAATAGACGAAAAAATACCTAATTAAAAAAGACAAATTTGAATAATAAAAAATTAATAAGTGTGTGTAGAAAAAACAGTAGGTATAGTAATATATACTTACTGTTTTTTTGTTTGCACTTTAGCTCGAAAAAACACTTCATTCGGATTCATAGGTAGTTAGGTTTTTATGAGCTCCAGCTAAATTGAGAAAATTTATTGCAAATAATATTAATAATATAAAGTAGCAATAATAAAAATAAAGTCGAAAAAGAACGATGAAAAAAGGTTGAATAGAAGTTAAATATTTAGTAAAATAAATGAAGAAGCATACGAAAAAAATAACAAAGTAATAGGAATAAATATATTAATGTTTAATATATTCAACTGGAAAAAGTTTCACTCGAAAGGACTGTTGAAAGAAAATGAATTAAACGAAGTAATGACAGATAAGTTAGAGTTACATTTTTTAGAACTACCAAAGCTAATAGAAAATAAAAAAGAAGAAAATAAAAGGTTAAGGCAATGGTTAGAATTTATATGTAATAAGAGAAAGGGGGAGATAGAAATGGCAGTAAGAGAAAACGAGAAGATAGCAAAAGCTAGCCAAGAATGGGAATACTTAAGAGGAGATGAAGCAGTAAAAAGAATGGCTTTCTTAAGAGAAAAATGGGAAAGAGATTGGAATAGTGGTATGCATTCTGCAGAAGAAGAAGGCATAGAAAAAGGAATGAAAAAAGGAATAAAAAAAGGAATAAAAGAAGGAGAAAAGAGAGGTAAAAAATTAAAAACAGAAGAAATTGCGATGAAGATGCTAAGAAAAGGAATTGAAGGAGCAACGATAGAAGAAGTAACAAATTTAACTTTAGAAGAAATAGAAAAAATAAAAGAAAAGATAAGAAATAAAAATTAATTACAAGCTAACAAACAAAATGATAAACAACTTTGTTGTACGATACAACAACATTATTTTGAACAAAGATCTAACAAACCAAAGTATAAAAGCAAAATGTTATAAAAATGTAAATAACTATATGTAAAAAGACTGTGCGTAAAGGCTACAGTCTTTTTTACATTTTAGAAAGCTTTACAAAATAAACGAGAGAATCTAATATATAATAAAAGGTTCATAAAAGAACACACACAACACACACTTAATTTAATAATAGTACAGAGCAGTAGCACACACACTACTACTCTATCTGTTATTGTTAAAAAACAAATAGCAGGAGGAAAAAAGAAAATGGCCAAATTTGTCTTTAAAAGAAAAGGAAATATGACCATTAATAAACCTATGTACTTCGCCATAGGTTTATTAGTGGTGCTTTTCATTATATGGATAACATACTATATATTTTTAAGATATAGTCCAATAATGAATTTTAAATATGAGGGTTATGCAATAAGAGGAAAGAATATAACAGAAAATTTGCTTGGAACTGCCCAATCTGAAAAGGATAAAAATATAGACTTAGCGAAAATAGAAGAACAAGGGATGATATTTAAAAAGCTAGGTACATATTTTGTAGGAAATAAAGAAAAAACAGAAATAAATTTAAATTATCCAATATACATAATAACAAAAATACAATATATAACTTAAACCAAGATATAACATTAATAAGTAAGAATTTTGAAAAATTAGCAGGATACCCAAATATAAGCATAACAAACGGAAAAGTATATAATGGAAATAACTTAGAAAGAACAGATGGAAAAGAATATATATTTGCGAAAACTAGTGAAGAAATATATATAAATTTAAAAGAAATAAAAATAAACACAACAGCAAATGAATATTTATTGCCAGTAAATAGCTTAATAGCTCTTGAAAAGAATGCAATAAAATACTATAAAGTACAAAATGATATTTTAGTATTTGGTGAAATAAAGGATATAGATTACAATTCACAAGTAATAATAAAAAATATTGAAAATAACGATTTAGATACAAATGCGCAAAATATTCAAGATGAACAAAACGTAAGCAACAAATATAGTTATGAAGAGTTATTAACACGTTTAGAAATAATAAAAAACGATGTAGAAAAAGAAGAAATACAAAAGGAAGATTCAACAAACAATAATGAGCCAAAAGAGGAAAAGCCTACAACACAAGAAAACGAAACAGCGCCAAACAACCAAGAAGAACAACAACCAGAAAACAACGAACAAGCAAACCAAAATACAGAATACATAAAACCAGAAGTAACAGTAGAAGACTTTAAAGCAGAAGTATATACAGCAAAAAGTAGTTTACATATAAAAGATCCAGCAGGAAGAATAGTAGAAGCACCAACATTTGAAATATATAAAAAAGGAAAAATATATTTAAGAAGAACATATACAAATTCAGGAGAAATAACAATAATAGGACTAGAAGCAGATACAGAATACGAAATAATAGGAAAATACATATATAAAAACGAAGAAAACAAAAAAATAGAAAATACATTTTATAAAGGAAAAATAAAAACAAAAGGATATGAAGCATTAGGAGCAATAACATTAGGTAAAGAAGAAGGAGAAATATATAATAATAAAGTCCAAATAAAAAATTTAAAAATAACATCAAATTTAAATGCAGAGGAAATAAAAGGGATAAATAAAATAGTAATAGTAGCAAATGGAATAAAAACAACACTAAAAAATGACAAACTAAATATGTTATTGCAAGGAAAAGAAGTAACAGTAGAAACTTCAGAAGGGTTACCTTCAAATAGCAATATAAACTATGAAATAAAAGTTTATGATATAAACGAAGTAGAATTAAAAGTTGAAAATAATAAAGGTAAAACGAGAACATCAATGCAGGAGCCAACAGTAAGAGTAACAGTAAAAGAGCAAGATATAGTAAGTGTAACATTATCATTAAAACTAACAAATAAAGACAATGTTAAGTTAGAAAATTATAAATATGTTGTAAAAAGAGCAAATGGTCAAATAGCAAAAGAAGAAAAATTAAGTAAAAATGAGAAAGAACTAAATATAAATGATTTAGATTCAAACCAATATTATGAAATAAAAATATATGCAGATTACAATTTAAATGATAATAAAGGAGAGCAAACCAATAAAGAAATAGGAAAATTAATATTTGCAACAAAGCCATTGTCAACATTGGGGTCTATAGAAATGCAAGTAAATCCTAAAGAAGTAAGTACAACATTTGCAGAAATTAAATACAAAATAGATAAAGATAGAACAGACGAAAGATTAGTGCAAATATTAAATAACATACAAATAGAAATAATAGAGAAAAGCGAATCAAACCAAAAAAACAAAAATAATAAGCAAGAGCAAAGTAACAACAATGCAGAAACAGAAGCTAAAGAGCCAAAAAGAGTGGTAGCAAGTAAAGAAATAACAGGAGAAGAATTAGAAAATCTAAAAGAAGGAGAAGAAATAGAAATAAAATATGACTTGTTAGAATCTAATACAAAATACGAAATACAAATAACAAGCCAAGTAAAACAAGGAACTACTCCAGAAGAAATACAAGTAACATATAATTATAAAGAATTTATAACATTAAGAAGCACAGCAAAAGTAGAAATGCAAAACAAGTTTGTAACAGGCGAAATGATAGACTTTGATGTACGCATACAAGATAAAGATAATGCAGTATTAAATAATAAGATAAGAATGGAACTAAGAGATGAAAAAAGCAATTTAATAGATTTAACAGAGATAGAAACTAATAAGGAATATGTAAGAAAAACATATAACAAACTAGAGGAAAACAAAACATATACATTAAAATTTTATGCAGACCAATATAATGAAGGAAGCACAGATGAAACTTACAAAATAAACTATTTAATACACGAAGTAGAAATAGTAACAGAACCAGGAATAAGTGGTAATATAGGCTTAAAGAGTATGCTAAGAAAAACTACAGGAAAAAATTTGGTAGATGTAGAGTCTAAAATAAAATGGTACTCTTATTGCATGAATACATATACATTTTATGGAAAAAAATATGAAAAAGAGACAAATACATTAACCTTATATCCGGGTACTAAAAATAATAGTCAATTATACCTGTATGACCTTAAAAACTATATAGGGCAAGAAATTACAATTAGCTTTAAAGCAAAAACAACACAAGAAGGAATGAAAGTAGCTATACAAAATAGCAAGGAAATGTATAATGAAAAAAATAGAACATATATAGATGTAACACAAGAATTTAAAGAGTATAAGCAAACACTTATAATAAAAGAACCTGGATATGTTGGCTTTTTTATTCAAAACAAATCTGAAGACGATAAAACATCAATTTATATACAAGACTTACAAATAGAACTAGGAAATAGGAAAACATCATATGAATCATATAAATATGCAATAGAAAGCCAGGCAATAGTAAATTTAGAAGATAAAAGAAATGAAATAGTAACAAATGATTATTATATAAAAACATATGAAGATGGCACAGAAATAAACAATATAAGGTATGAAGATATTCCAGAAAATAATAAAGTAGAAAATGTAGTAAAAGAATTAGAATTAAAAGAAAACAAAAATTATAAAATAGAACTATTGGTAAAAATAAGAGATAGAAATTATACCATAACAACAGCTGAATTTAACACAAAAGAAGGCGAAATAAAAGGAATTACAACAGAAGAAGAATATAAAGAAATACAACCAGAAGGTAATTATATTGTGTTAAATAATTTAAATTTTACTAATAAAAATAGTACAGGAGAGTATCGATTTAGTCCCAATATAGAGTTTGAAGGAAATATTAATTACAATGGATATATAATTACAATTGATACAGTAACAAAAGATAACTTATATAGTTTAAGTCCATTATTTTATAATATAGGAGCAAATGCCAAAATAAGCAATTTATATATAGAACTATATATGAATACTAAATACCCAATCAATGGTAAGCTAATATTTGACTCTAATAAAGGAACAATAGAAAATTGTTTTATAAATCTTAAAGAAAGCAATGGAAAAAAGAACGTAGATTTTGCTTTAGTTGGAAGCTATAACAAAGGAACAATAAATAACCTTATAGTTAAACTTAGCGAAGATTTATATGCCGAATATAATGGAAATATTATATATGAAAATCATGGCACTATAAAAAATGGATATTTATATGGAAAAAGCTTAAAATTAAGTGCAAGAGAAGAGGCCTTTACTGCAAGTGGATTTGTTAATACTAATGCAGGCGAAATTTATAATATGTACTCTACAATTAACTTAGATGCAGAAGAAGTAAAAGAAAATGATATATTTAGTAAATTTGTAGCAAATAATTACGGTGGAACAATAAGAAATATTTATACAGTTGGGCTTGGTACAGCATATACAAAGCAATATAATGCAAATACAGGTAAAACACAAGGAAAAGTAGAAAATAGCTACTATATAAATGACGAAATATTTGAAGGAAAAGCAGATACGAAAACAACCAGTAAATCATTATATAACAAGGAATTCCAAAACCAAATATTAAACAGTGAAAATAGTTTCGAAATAGACCAAAATATAGAACAGGGTTACTACCCAATGCTTAAATTACCAGAATGTATGCCAAGACAAGAATTTGTAGAACTTCCAGAATTAACAGAAAAAGATTTACCAGATATAGTAACAAATAAGGTAATAGCACAAGAGAATAAAACAGCAAAAATAGAACTAGAAGTATATAACCCAGCAGGTGAAACAATAACAGATATTAAAATAAAAAACTTAACTACTAAAATAGTTTCACAAAATTATAGCAATGGAAAAAGTACAGTAGTGGTAGAAGTATATAACCCAATTGTATGTGTTTCTAACTATTCTATTTTAAGTATAACAACAAAAGGTGCAATGAATTTGGCATATACACGTACATATGAAGAAAATGAAAGAAATATAAAATTAGAATTATATAACGAAATTTGGACTATAGAAGACTGGCAAAATATGAAAAAGAACAATAAAGAAAACTATAAATTAATGCAAGACTTAGACTTTAAAAATGCAAATGAAAATTTATATACAAACATAACATTAAGCGGAATATTAGATGGAATGGGGCATACAATAAAAAACATAAATACAAAAAGGTATTTATTTTATAATGCAGCAGATGGAGCTATTATAAGAAATATTAATATAGAAAACTATAGTGCAGTTTCAGAAGATTATTATTTAGGAATATTTTCTTTAAGTCAAAATGCATTACTAGAAAACATAAACTGTAATAATATTACTTTAAAAACAACTAAAAGCACACACATAGGTGGATTAGTAGGAAATTCAAATCAAACAATTTTTAAGAACATTACATTAAACAATGTAAAGATAGAAATGCAAGGAAGCAAAGATACTCTTACATATATTGGAGGAGTTGCAGGAGCTGCAAATGCAGACTTTCAAAATGTAGCTGTAAACAATTTAAATATTAATGACACAAATAGTGCAACGAAGAAGATAGGAGGAATAGTAGGACAGCAAAGTAGTGCAAAATTTAAAATAGAAAACTGCTATGTAAAAGGAAAAATAGTTTCTAATTCTGGATATATAGGCGGAATTGCAGGTAATGGACAAACTGTTATTAAAAACTCGTATGCTTATGTAGATATTATAGGAAATGGTGAATACATTGCTGGAATAGTTGGTAACAACGAACAAACTAGTTTAGAAATAAAAAATAATTTATATATTGGTAATATAGTAAATAAAAAAGAAACAGATTTAACTAAACCTATAATAGGAAATAGTGATGCAATGAATGTAAATAACTATATTTATGAAAACAACAAAATAAATGGTAAGCGAGATAAAAAAGAAAAATCTTTAACAGAAAAACAATTAAAAAATAAGGACACATATGTAACCAAGCTAAAATTTGATAGTAATTATGATTATGAAAATGTAGAAAATGGAATACTACCAAAGCTTAATAATTCGGAAACTAAGAATTTATTACCAAACCAAGAAGACATAAAAATTCCTAATAATGATATATTTATAGAAAAGGTAGAAACATTAAAAACAGATAGTAACGATTTACAAATACAACTTATATTAAATAACCCAAATGAATATGAAATAAATGACGTACAAATAGAAAATATGGAACATACAATTTTAGAAAATAGAACAGTTAACAAAAAAACATATTTAAAGCTAAAAGGAACACCTACAAAGTATTATGACTTTTATATTATAAATGGAATAACTTATTCGACAGGAGAAGAGAACATTACACTAGAAGTATATGACATAATAAATGAAGCATTTTATAAAGAAATAACAAAATACGAAGATTGGCAAAATATAGATAAAGAAAGCTATGAAAACTATAGGTTGCTAGCAGACCTGGATTTTGCAGGAAAGCAAGATGTAAATAATAGTTTAAAGATAAATAGACTAGTAACAGAGGGAGAAAAACATACTATAAAAAATATTACATTAGAATCTAAAGATCGAAAAGTAAGTATAATAGAGGAAAGTAAAAATTTGATAGAAAATGTGACATTTGAAAATATAACAATAAAAGCACCATATAATTATTTAGGTGTAATATCTAACAATATGGGGGACATACAAAATGTTGATTTTAACAATATAAATGTAGAAGCAGAAGGAAACAACTCGATAGGAGTTATAGGTATAAACAGTGGAAAATTACAAAATATTAAGTTGAATAATATAAATATTATAGGACAAACCAAAGTTGGTGGATTAGTAGGAGAAACAGACGACACAATTATTAATAATATTGTAGGAACAGACATAACAGTAAAAGGAAATGGAAGCTATATAGGAGGAATAATCGGTTATATATTTGCAAATAGAGGTACTACTGCAGGAATGGGAACTATTACGAACATTAATATAGAAAATTCAGAAATAACGACAAGTACAGGAACGGGTATAGGAGGCATATATGGACAGCAAAGTGGCAATTCTAGGGTAAAAGAAAACTTAAATACTATTAACTGCAAAATATCCGGAATAAGTTCGGTAGGTGGTATAGCTGGAGGAAGTGCATATCAAACTGAAGGAATAAAAAATGTAAATGTCACAAATTCTACAATAGTAGGAGAAGGAGATGGCATGGGTGGCTTAATTGGTAATGGTGGAAATGTACAATATAGCTATATAAAAAATTCTGAAGTAATAGCAAACAATGTAAATTCTAAAAATATTGGCGGAATGATAGGCAAATTATCATGGGGTGTAAATTATGGTGGCTCTATAAAAACAAATGTAACTACTAATGCAGATAATGTAGGTGGAATAGTAGGATATGGAATGCAAATGAATACTATATTCTTGCTAGATTCTACAATTGTTGGTAAAAATGCTGTTGGAGGTCTTTCAGGTTTTGGAGAAATAAATACAATAACTACTACATATAGTAATGCAAATGTTATAGGAAGTGGTAAAGCAGTAGGTGGAATTTTAGGATATTTAGATAATAGCCAGATGAATAATATAAGAAATGTTACATATATATATAGAAACTACTATGCAGGCGGAAATGTTACAGGAAAAGAAAATGTAGGTGGGATAATAGGAGAAATTGCTAAAGAAATATACAATGAAGATGGTAAAAAAAGATATTATTCAAATTATGTAGAAACAGAATTAATAAGCGAAGATAAAGATACAGTATCACTTGGAATAGGAAACATGAAAGAAGAAAATACAAAGTTTATAGATAATTATTATTATAAATATTCAAAGATAAACGAAGAATATCCAAGCGAGGAAAACGAAAGTTATATTCCAAACGAAAACTACTTAGTAGAAGAAGAATTAAAGAAAAAAGAAACATATATAAATAAATTAAAATGGGCAAGCGCTGGGTATGATTACGAAATATTAAGTCAAAATAAATATCCATTATTAAAAGCCAATAATCAAATTTTAAAAAATCAAGAAGGAATAGAACTTCCAACAGATCCACAAAATAGCATAAATAAAGACTTAGAATACGAATTTAATTATCAAGACAAAAAGATAAAAACATATAACACTCATAGTGAAATTTACGACAAAGAAGGTAATAGCGTAAAAAGAAAAACTAAAATATATGTAAAAGATGGAAACTTATACTTATTAGATAGCAATATGCCAATAGTTCCAAAAAACTTTATTTTGGACACATATAATGGGAAAGAGTATGAAACAGTTTTAGGTACAAATGGAAAAATGTATGATTTAAAAGAAAAACTAAATTATCCAGAAAACTTTAAGAATGAAGAAATTTCAAGTATAGGCAACAATTTAAACACAGATAAAAAAGAAATAGAAGTATTGTATAAGAATGGAGATAAGCTTAAATTTAATTACCAAACAGGTGAAGTAATTTATAGCGAAAAACTAGAAGAAAATAAAACAAATTTATTAGATTATATAGGAGATAAATTAAGTGGAAAAAAAGAAGAAATATTGCCGAATAAACAAAAATATGAAGAAACAAAAGAGCTTATGAATAAACTGGAAAATATACCAGTGGAAGAAGCTAAAAAACAGGAATTTGTAAATAGTAAAAATGAAAGTCAAAAAGAACAAAACTCTAATAATTTAACTGAAATGCAAGAAGAACAAAAAGAAAAAAATTTAAATTATATAACAGTTTATAATAAAGATAAACAAAAATACGAAATATATAATGAAGAAGAATTTTTTAATACAACAAAGCAGAAAGTTACTACAGAAAATGAAAAAATAGAAAAGAATAATCTATCTAGTTTCTATTCAGCACAAATTTCCAAAAATGTATCAAAAAAAGGAAAAGCTGTAATATATGTAATTATTTTTGCAGTAATAATAATATTACTTATATTATTAAAGAAGAAACGTGAATAAAAATTTGGGATTGTGGGACGCTTCTTAAAATTCCGGTTTAATAGCTATAAAAATTAAGAAACGGTTTTAAACTATACATTTAAAGCCGTTTTTGCATACTAAAAATATTGAATTTGACATGCAAAATGTAATATAATAAAATATTAAGAAATTATAAAGAAAGGGGAGTATGACCAAAAGATCATACATAGTAAAAATGAACGTAGAAGAAATTTTAAATGCAACAAGAGGAAAATTATTAATAGGAGATTTAAAAGAAGATTGTGAAAATTTTTGTACAGATACTAGAAAAATTCTAGAAAATGATGTGTATGTAGGTTTAAAAGGAGAAAATTTTGATGGAAACGAGTACTACGAAGAAGCTTTAAAAAAAGGAGCCAAAGTGGCAATAGTTTCTGGAATAGAAATACCTAAAGAAAAATTAGAACAATATAAAGATAAAACTATAATAGAAGTAGACGATTCATTAATAGCATTTGGAAAAATAGCCGAATACAAAAGAAGTTTATACAATATTCCAGTTATACAAGTAACAGGTAGCGTAGGAAAAACAAGTACTAGAGACATAATTGCAAATGTAATTCGTACAAAATATAAAACACTACAAACAGAAGGAAACTTAAATAACCATATAGGTCTTCCAACAACAATTTTAAAATTAAAAGACCATGAAGCACTTGTTGTAGAAAGTGGAATGAACCATTTAGGAGAAATAAGTTATTTAGGAAAAATCACAAAACCAACAATTGCAGTTATCACAAATGTAGGAACAGCTCATATAGGTTTACTTGGTTCTAGAGAAAACATATTAAAGGCGAAATTAGAAATATTAGAAAATCTAAAACCAGAAGGAACTATTGTAATAAATAATGATAATGATATGCTAAATAAATGGGCAAAAGAAGACAAGGTATACAAAAAATATACTTTTGGAATAGACGAAAAGTCCGATGTTATGGCATATAACATTAAAATAGGAAATAATTCTTCTACATATAATGTAAAAATAAATAACGAAGAATACACAGTAAATGTACCAATAAGTGGAAAACATTTTGTGTATAACAGCTTATGTGCAATAGCTGTAGGAAATTTATTAGGAATATCACCAGAAAATATTATTAAAGGAATAGAAACATTTTCTTTAACCAAAAATAGAATGGAAGTTGTAAAAATTAAAGATAATGTAACAGTTATAAATGATGCTTACAATGCAAGCTACGATTCTATGAAGCCAGCGTTAGAATATTTAAGTGAATTACCTGCAAAAAGAAAAATAGCGGTATTAGGAGATATGTTCGAATTAGGTGAATTTTCGGAGGAGATTCATAGAAAAGTAGGAATAGAAGTATTTACACATAAGATAGATATATTAGTAACAGTAGGAAAACTAGCAAAATACATAGCCGAAGAGGCAAAGTATTTAAGAATGCCAGAAGAAAATATAATATCATTAGAAAAAACAGAAGAAGCTTCAGAATACTTAAACAAAATATTGCAAAAAGACGATGCAGTTTTACTAAAAGCAGCACATGGAATGCACTTTTCAGAGATTTTTAAATCAATTAAGGGTTAGCACAAGGAGGAATATATGCTAAAGATAGGAATTATATTTGGAGGAAAATCTAATGAACATTCTATATCTGTTGTATCTGGATGTTCTATAGTAAAAAACTTAAATAAATTAAAATACGAGGTTTTGGCAATATATATAGATAAAAATGGAACTTGGTATGAGGTTTTAGACGATATAGCGAATATGCCAAATTATAAGCTAGGGGAAGAGCCAATAAACTTAAAGAAAATAGAAAATATAATAGAATATTTAAAACAAGTTGAAATTATATTTCCTGTACTACGTGGAAAAGACGAGGCAGATGGTTCTATACAAGGATTATTAAATTTTGTAGGAATTCCATATGTTGGGTGTAATGTTTTAACATCAAGTATTGCAAAAGATAAAATATATATGAAAACAATTTTGTCACAAGCTAATATTGTGCAACCTAAATATTTTTTTATAAAAAATATAACCAATGGAATTGTAAGTGTAGACAATAAATTTAATGAAAAAGAAGTTTCTTTAAATGAATTGTGCGAATTGGTATATGATAAATTAAAATATCCTGTATTTATTAAACCTGCTAATTCTGGCTCATCAATTGGAGTAAACAAGGCAGAGAATTCTGGAGATTTAAAAAAATACATAGAAAGTGCCTTTTTTTATGATGATAAAATTATTTTAGAAAAAGAAATACAAGGAAGAGAATTCCAAATAGCTATTTTAGAAGATGAAGATATTATAACATCTGATATAGGCGAAGTAGATACAAATGCAGAATTCTATAATTACAAATCTAAATATCAAAATCAAAACACGAAAACGGTAATACCTTTAAATATGTTAGGAACAAAACAAGAGGAAGAATTAAAAAATATTGCAATTAAAGTATTTAAAGCTGTAGGTGCTAAAGGTTTAGCTAGAGTAGACTTTTTTGTAGAAAATGGAACAAACGAAATATATGTAAATGGAATTAGTGCAATTCCAAATATTACAGAAAATAGTATGTATGTTAAATTATTTGATGCAATTGGTATAGAATATAAAGAGCTTTTAGACAAGCTTATAAATTATACAATGAATATTGAGTAAGTATTTTTATGGATATTTATAAATTCTTAAATATTGTAAAAAAGCTAAATAAGAAGAAAAACTAAGGTAAAAAAGAGGTAAATATGGAATATAACGATTTAGAAAGAGATGTTAAAGAAATATTATCTGAATTTAGATTTACCCATTCATTGGGTGTTGTAAAAAAAGCAGTGGAGCTTGCAAAACAATATGGGGAAGATGAAGAAATAGTAAAAAAAGTAGCTATTGCACATGATATTGCAAAAGAAATGAAAAATGAAGAATTAATAAAATATGCTAACGAAAACAAAATAGAAATAGACGAAGTAGAAAAAATAAATCCTTCTTTGTTACATGGAAAAGTAGGAGCAGACATTGTAGCTAAAAAATATAATTTTACAGAAGATATGAAAAATGCGATAAAATGGCATACTACAGGTAGAGAAAATATGACTATGCTAGAAAAAATTATTTATGTAGCAGACAAAACAGAGGAAAATAGGAAGGATACTAAATTCAATTTAGAAAAAAGTAGAGAACTTTCTAAAAAAGATATAAATGAAACTGTTTTATTTTTAATGGATGAATTTATAGAATATAATATAAAGATTGGAAGAGTTCTTCATTTAGAAACAATAAAGGCAAGAAACTATTTACTATTAAAAAAATAAATAAAACTATTTAAAAATGCAATTACATATGATATAATGTTTGCACCATGAATATGGAGGATGTTAAATGATTTTCAAAGATTATTACAAAATATTAAATTTAGAATCTAGTAAGATAACTCCTCAAGAACTGAAAATAGCATACAGGGAATCTGCAAAAAAATATCATCCAGACATAAATATAAATGATGAATTTGCAGAAGAACGTTTTAAAGATATAAACGAAGCATACAGGGTGTTATCAAATTCTACTTCTAAAAGAAAATATGACAGAATATGGAATAACAACGTGGGAAAAAAGAAGAAGTATGAAGAAAGCCAAAGGAAAAATGGCTCAAAATTTTCCGAATTTTTCACAATGTTTTTTGGAAATATTGTTGGTGAGGAAGAAAAAACTGACGATAAAGTAAAGAAAAAAATTCCTATAAGAGGAGAGAATGTAGAAACAGAAATAAATATGTCAATAGAAGAAACATATTATGGAACAGAAAAGAAAATTTCTCTTAGGACTCTAAAAGGAAAAATGAAGACTTTTGTAGTAAAAGTCCCAGCAGGTATTAGGAATCAAGAAAAAATAAGATTGATTGGCCAGGGAAAAGCTGGAGTAAATGGTGGTAAAAACGGAGATTTATTTATAAAAGTAAATATTCAAAATAGCCAAAGGTTTAAATTAGAAGGAATAGATTTATACACAGACCTACGATTAACCCCATGGGAAGCTGCTCTAGGCACAAGGGCAACCATATCTACTATAGACGATACTGCCTCTGTCTATGTACCAAAAGGAATTGAAAGTGGCGAAAAAGTCAGAATTCAAGGAAAAGGGTATAAAGATGGTAAAGGTGGTAGAGGAGACCTAATAGCCGAAGTAAAAATAATAGTACCAAAAGAACTAACAAACGAGGAAGAAAAGTTATATAAAGAATTAGAACAAATTTCTAACTTTAATCCAAGAAGAAGAGCAAATTAACATAAAAACTTTAAATGATTGACAAAAAATTACAAATTAGGTATAATTAAGCATAGTAGTGTTACAAAAGACAAACTATGTATATAGAAATTCGTGAATAGTGGGGTGTATAATATGTACAGTTGGGAAGGAAAACATTTTAGTATAATGGATCCAAATAACGTAAGTACAGTAGTGTATCAAATAAATGAAACATTAAAAGAAGATTTAAAAAATTCACCAAAATATACAGTAACAAGATTAGATTATACAGAAGAAATGTATGGCGACAAAAAAAAGAAAACTTTTTATGTCGACGATCCTTCAGAAAATAAAGACGAACTTGTTATACTATCATTTGGTAAAGACAGAGTAGTAATTAATATGGCAATATTGCAAGGCGATAAAATAACAATATCTAAAAAGCCTACGCCATTAAAATTTAATACTCTTTATTCAGATACCGAAAAAGAATATAAAGAATTTAAGTATACACCAAGTTTTAAAAGACAAATTTCAATCATAGACCCAGAAACCACAGAAGAAGTAAAGCCTATGGTATATTTTGACGAAGAGGCTAAAGAAATTAGAGGTAAATGTAAGCTAAAAGCAAATAAACCTTATTTTGCTTTCGAAATAAAAGATAAAAAAGATTAAAGGAGAGGGGAGTTCTAATGGACACAACAGATAGTTTATCTGAAAAATCTTGTAATTCACTAGTATTTGAAGACAATGTAAAAGCTATAACTTTTGCATGTTTTACAACAGATAAGATAATGGATGAGCCACTAGTATTAGGAGAGGTGGAAACAAACAAAGTTGTTGCACCAGAAAATATGGTAGAAGCAAAGGAAATTGCAAAAAATGCAGAAAAATTGCGTAAGCAAGGTGTTAGAGTAACAACTAAAGAAGTAGCAGAAAAAAGAATTAAAAAATCAAGAAATGTATCAAAAGCAACAGCTACTAAAACAAAAAGTGAAGACACTGCAAGATAATGTACTAAAGATAGGGATGAAGTAAATGAATTATAAATTACAAAGTATGTTACAAAATGCAAAAAAGAAGTTAATAATATTTGCAATATTATGGTTAGTAATTATAATCTTAGGAATTGCTCCTTTTTCAGCATCTCTTACAGATGCTATGCAAACTGGAGCATTTAGTTTCGAAATCTTTTTGGAACACCTAGGAACATATATAACTAGCCCTTTTTCTAGTTTAGGAATAGTGTTTTCGCAAAATTATATAGGAACATTTGCATCTAGTATTTTATATTTTTCACTATTTTATTTAGCAGCAATGCTTATTGGTTTGTTAAAGGCTAGACCTAAAAATGAATATACAGACATAGAACATGGTTCAAGTGGTTGGGCAGAAAATGGTGAACAATATAAGGTACTAAGCAAAAAAAATGGAATTATATTAGCAGAAGACAATTATTTACCATTAAATAAAATGGGAAATATAAATGTTTTAGTTGTTGGACGGTTCAGGTTCTGGTAAATCTGCTTCATATTCTATACCAAATGCACACCAATGTTTAGGTTCTTACATATTTACAGATCCAAAAGGAGAATTATATGACAGAACAGCAGGATTTTTAAAATCTAAAGGGTATAAAGTTAGAGTTTTAAACTTAGTTAATCCAGAATGTAGTGATGGTTACAACCCATTAGCACATATAAGAAATGAAATAGATGTAGACATTATTGCAAACACTATAGTTAAAGGCCAAAGTGGAGAAAAAGCTTCAGACCCATTCTGGGACGATATGGCAGAAATCTTACTAAAATCTTTAATTTGGTATTTAATATCTACAAGACCACCAGAAGAGCAAAACTTAGCTAGTTGTGCAGAACTAGTTAGAGCTGCAAACGATAGTGGCGGAACAAGCTTGTTAGGAGATTTAATTAACGAATTAGATTATACACATCCTGCAAGGAAAAACTATAAATCAATCGAAATAGCACCAGAAAAAACAAGAGGTTCTATTTTAAGTACATTGCAATCAAGATTAGGTAAATTTGATAGTAAAGACATAGCAGACCTAACATCTTCAGATACTATAAACTTTGAAGAAATTGGCCAAGAAAAAACAGCTGTATATGTTGTTTCTTCAGACACACATACAACATATAATTTCTTACTTACAATTTTCTTCTCACAAATGATACAACAATTATATGACTATGCAGACAAAGCTGGTGGAAAGCTACCAGAAAAAACATTCTTTATACTAGACGAGTTTGCAAACATAGGTCAAATACCAGACTTCGATAAGAAAATATCTACATCAAGAAGTAGGGGAATATCATTTAGTGTTATATTACAAAACTTAGACCAATTAGAAGCAGTTTATGAAAAATCTTACGAAACTATAATTGGTAACTGTGATACCCATGTATTCTTAGGAAGTAACTCTACTAAAACATTAGAGTATTTTTCTAAAGCATTGGGTGAAAAGACAATTACAAGAGATAGTCATTCAACAAACCGTGATAAAGGTGGTTGGAAATCTGGTTCTAGTGATTCTGACCAAATTATGGGAAGAGCATTACTTACACCGGACGAATTAAGACGATTCGACAATGATATGTGTATTATATTTGTTAAAGGTGTAAGACCAATTAAAGCAAATAAATTCTATTATTTTAGAAAGCCAATGGGAAGAGAGATGGCTAGACTAGAAATAAGCCATAATGATGCAGAAGTAGGAGAAAGAGGAGAATGGAGAATATTTAACCCAGCAAATCCTTATTCAGAAAGTACAAATATTCAAGCGCAAGATTTAAAAGTAGAATCATTAGATGATTTATTTGCAGATGAAGAGCCAGCCTCTAAAAATACACAAGAAAAAGTAACAACATCAAATACGAATAACAATGCTTTTAGTAATATAGAAAGTATTCCAAAAAAAGAAGCAAAACCAATGGAAATACCATTAGAAGACAATAATGAGGAAGTAAACAATATAGATCTAGAAAAAGCATTAGAGGCAAAATTCGACGAATTATTTGGAGCAGATGACGATTAAGATTACTTTTAACGGGATTGGGTGATGGTCCTTAAAATCCAAGTTTAAATTATATAGATAAATTATAAAAAAGAATAGCTTGTGCTATTCTTTTTTAAATGCAAGATATTGGAGAATAATAATCTTGTATAAAGAGTCGAAATATAGTATAATATATGTGCATTTTATACAAAAATAACAGTATAATATTTATAATAATTATGAGTGGATTCA